>Ga0081539_10000443_pt1 | contig 88031 bp, 87 predicted proteins | sample TabmetS4T2R2_FD_71023 | JGI IMG/M metagenome (GOLD analysis project Ga0081539, IMG submission 71023) | Tabebuia heterophylla rhizosphere microbial communities from the University of Puerto Rico - S4T2R2 | ecosystem: Host-associated > Plants > Roots > Rhizosphere ...
GGCGATGCCAAGCGCCGCCACGCCGAGCGCGATCCAGGCGATCCGCTTATGCCTTGGCTTCACGCTTTCGCTTCAACAGGAAAATCACTTCCAGCGCCAGCAGCGCAAAGGTGACGCCATACGCGCCCCATATATATGCGCCATAGCCACCCATCGCAAAAAATTCGCTCATCGCTCCGCCTCGAGGATCTCGCAGCGCACGCGCACCATCGCCACGGCGATGCTGTACATCCAGAAGGCGAGCGCCATGAGGAGCATGCCGGTGAGCATGGTCGCCGCCATCGAGGGCGCCTGGGTGAAGCTCACGGAGGCGCCCTGGTGCAGGGTATTCCACCATTTCACGGAGTAGTAAATGATCGGTACGTTCACCACGCCGACGATCGCGAGCAGCGCGCCGGCGCGGTCGGCGCGGCGCCGATCGTCGATCGAGGCCGTGAGCGCCATGAAGCCGAAATAAAGGAAGAGGAGGATCAATTCCGATGTGAGGCGCGCGTCCCATACCCACCAGGTCCCCCAGGTCGGCTTCCCCCAGAGCGAGCCGGTCCAGAGCGCGATGAAGGTGAAGAGCGCGCCGGTGGGCGCGAGCGCGCGCGCCATCATCGCCGAGAGCCGCGTCTGCAGGGCGAGGCCGATGGCCGACCAGAAGGCCATGACGACATAGATGAACATCGACATCCACGCCGCCGGCACGTGGATGAAGATGATGCGGTAGACCTCGCCCTGCTGCGCGTCGGTCGGCGCGACGAAGAAGCCGACGTAGAGTCCCGCCGCGGCAAAGACGGCGGCGAGCGTCGCCGCAACGCCGGCAATGCGGCCGGCAAGCGGGAAGAAGGTGTGCGGCGAGGCGAACCAGAACCAGCGGATGCTCTGCGCGGTCATCCCGCTGGTATATAGCACGGCAAAAAGGCCTGCTGCGGCAGGGACATTGCGCCAGATCAAGGCCGCTCGCTCCGGCCCGCGGGTATTCCGCCGAGCGGCATTCGGACGCGCGCCGTGCGGCGGCCGGCGATGGACAGGGGACGGCGAATGCGCTTAACTGGCGGCAGGGAAGTGGACAAGAAGCGAATCCTGTTGGGCCTGGCAGGGACCGGCGCCGCCATTGCGGCGATCGCGGTCGGCTTGGGCTATCCGCAAAGCGACAACGCGCCGAGCGTCACCGCCTCGACGTCGCAGGCGAAAGCGCCGGCGACGCGGGAGCGCCTCGCCCAGCTCCCCGCGCGCGAGCCGATCGGCAAGCCACGCGGGCAACCGTTCGACGCGCGCTCCTGGGCGCCGCCCGCGCCGGTCGCGCCGGTGCGCGCGGCGGCGGCGCCGCCGAAGCCGGTCGCGCCGCCCATGCCCTATCGCGTCGCCGGCCAGGTGAGCCACGACGGCGTGATGGAAGTGGTCCTCGCGCGTGACGATCGCGTCTTCACCGTGCGCGAAGGCGGCACGCTCGATAACGTCTATCGCGTCGAGTCGATCAAGCCGGACGCGGTGACGCTCGTCTACCTGCCGCTCGACGAGCGCCAGCAGATCCCAGTCGCGGGCTTGCGCCTCGAGACCGCCGCGCCGGCGGCGCTCGCCGGCTCGAGCGCGCCGCGCGCGCCGAGCGCCGAGCCAGAAGCGGCCGCACGTCCCGCGCAACTCCGCTGGGAAGGTCCGAAGCAGGTGCTGGCCGGCGCCGATTTCGACGTCACCCTGAAGCTCACGTCGGCGGAGCCGGTGCGCGCGCTTCCGCTGCAGCTCTCCTATGACGCGAAGCTCCTCGTCCCGGTCGCGGTGCGGCCCGGGGGCCTTTTTGCGGATGGGCGCTTCAGCTATCGCGTGAATCCCGGCGGCTCGATCTTCGTCGGCGCGAGCGCCAACGAGGCGAGGCCCGCCGATGCCGATCTCATGGTGGTGACCTTCCGGCCGATCCGCTCAGGCGAAGCCGAGCTCACGCTCTCGTCGCTCGCGCTGCAAGGCGCCGCCGGCCGCGCGATCGCGCACGAGCCGCCCGCGGCCTTCCGTACCGCAATCGTCCAGTAGCTAAGCGGCCTCGACCGCCCGTGGTGCGGGCTCGCAGACCAGCGCCGACATCCAGTCCTTGAGGAATGTGTTGAAGCCCTCGGTGCCTTCCGGCAGCCGGCGCGAGCGGCTCGTCAGCCAGTAGACGTTGCCCTCGACGTGCGGCGCAACGAGCGCGTGCGCGACGATGCCGCGCTTCACACACGCCGGTATGACGAAGCTCGGCACGATGGCGACGCCGGCGCCCACTTCCACCATCGCAAGCTGCGTCTCGAGGTAGTTGCAGATGATCTCCGCCGGCTCGTGGCGGCCGGCGCGCACGAGATGCTCATCGACCAGCTCGCGAATCGGATTGTTCGCCGGGAAGCCGATCAGCCGCTCGTGAGCGACCTCGTCCCAGCGAACCTCGGCGCCGAGCCGCAACGTCGCATCGCGCGCTGCGATCACCACCAGCGAGAAGCGCACGAGCGGCGTGCGGCGCACCCCCGGCGTCTCGTGATGCAGCGCCGTCAGCGCGACATCGAGCTCGCCCGCCTGCAGCATCTCGACCAGGCGCGCGCCTTCGGCATCGATCAGGCGCACGTGCAACTCGGGATTGCGCAGCGCATAGGCGGCAAGCGCGGGCGGCAGCAGGTCGGCGGCAACGAACGGCGTCGCGCCCACCGTGAGCTCGCCCTTTTCCGCCGAAGCCGAGCGGCCGATATTCGCCGCCGCTTGCTCGAGCTCGAGCAGGCTCTTGTCGGCGATCGGCAGGAACTTCGAGCCGAACTTGGTCAGGGTCACCTTGCGGGTCGTACGCTCGAAGAGCCGGAAGCCAAGCTGCGCCTCCAGCTCGCGCACGAGCACGCTCATTCCGGATTGGGTGATGAAAAGCTGGTCGGCCGCGCGGGAAAAGCTCTGATAGCGCGCCGTGAGCAGGAAGGCTTTGAGCTGCCGCGAGGTGATATTCATTCTTAAGAGTGATGAACTGATGAGTTACTGGAATAGAACTCGTAGTGCATCACGTGTTAAATCCTATCAAGTAAACCGGGAGTCGTGACACCACAACAGCGACGCGCCGACAGCCGGCGTTAGCGAAAAGCCTTTCTGCCCAACTCCGTAAAGCGAGCGGGGTGAGGGCACCACGTCCCACTACTGCCGGTCCCTAAGGAGGGAAGGTTGTTTCGCAAAAAGAGTTGCTTTCGCGCCGCGTGACCGTGCCGGGCGCCCAACGTGCCGGTGCGGCAAAGCCCGGCTTACCTAACGAAGACAGGGAGAACCAAAATGGCAGCAAATGATCGCAAGGGCGGCCGCGTAACGCGGCGTCAGTTCATGCAGACCGCAGCGGCGGCCGCTGCAACGAGCGCGCTCGGCGTAAGGAGTTCGAGCGCAGCGAAGCCGACCGACCTGCCGCCCGGGCATACGGACACGGACATCATCCTGCAGAACGGCAAGATCCACACGATGGACGCGCAGAACACCGTCGTCTCCTCGATCGGCATCAAGGACGGCCGCTTCGTCGGCGTGGGCAACCCGCAGCACGGCCCGCGCACCAAGGTGATCGATCTCGGTGGTCGCACGGTGGTGCCTGGCATCATCGACAACCACAATCACATCGTGTTGATGGGCAACCGCCCCGGCTATCACACGCCGCTCGAGAACGCCTATTCGATCAAAGACGTTCAGGACATCTACAAGGCGCGGGCGGCGGGCGCGCCGGTGGGCGCATGGATTACGACGATCGGGGGCTTCCACACCAATCACATCTACGCCGATCCGAACAACCTGTTGAGCGGACGCTTCCCTACGTTGCAAGAGCTGGACGCCGCCGTACCGAACAACCCCGTGTTCATGATGATCTCGTTCACGGGGCCGGGTGCGACCAACAGCTTGGGCAAGTCGCTCCTTCAGACCAATGGCGTAACGGTGGGGCCGACGCCCGCGAACCCCACTGCGGACGCCGGCGCGATTGGCACCAACGCCAATACGGGATGCCCCAAAGCGCTGCTGTACCTCCGTCAGACACTGCTCAATGCCGCGGAGCGCCGGCGTAGCACGATCGACGCCATGAATTACGCGGCCAGCGTCGGCGTGACGACGCACCTCGACCAAGGTGCCTTCCAGGCGACCAACACGACGGCGGATGGCGCGGCGCATGAAGACAACTTCACGATGCACATCCCGTTCCTCCAGGTCTATGACCAGGACCAAGGGATCATTCGCCTGCGCATCAATTTCCTGCACATGGATACGGACACGGCGACCCCTGAGCTCGCGCAGCGTCTGAAGAACGCGTTTCCATTCTTCGGCAACGACATGGTGCGTACCGGTGGCATCGGCGAATTCATCGCCTCATATCCTCCATCGGCCTCTTTCAATCCGGCGGCCGAGCTTGTCGCGCGAAAACGCTGGCGGGCGGAGGTGCACTCTCTTACGCGCCGGACTAGAAATCCGGTTACCGGCGCGGTTAATAGAGCTGATTGGGAGTCCGAACTGGACGGCTTCGAGGACGCCAATAGCAAGACACCCGGCATCGTGCGCGACATGCGCTGGGTCATCGCCCATGTCCCGGGTATTACGCAAGATGGAATCGACCGCATGCAGAGTCTCGGCGGTGGGCTGTCGCTCACCGGATGGCAATACTTAGCCGGTAATTTGCCGACGAACTTCGTCGACGCGCCGTATGCCGGTCCGCCCTTCCGCATGATCGTCGACTCGAGTTATCGCCCTGACGGCGTCCATGTCGGCATGAGCTCCGACGGCATGCAGATCGCGCCGATGAACCCCTGGCTGCACATGTATTTCGCCACCACCGGCCGCAACGCCAAAGGCGTAGTCATCAACCCGAACCAGCAGATCACGCGGCAGGAGGTGTTGAGCCTCTATACGCGCCAGAACGGCTGGTTCCTGCGCGAGGAGGATCAGCTCGGCACGATCGAAGAGGGCAAGCTCGCCGACCTCGTCGTGCTGAACAGCGACTACTTCACGGTCCCCAATGAAGGCCTGAAGAACATCCGCTCGGTCATGACGATCGTGGACGGCAAGATCGTCTACAACACCGGCGTGCTCGACACGCGAGGCTAGTTGGACACCGAGCAGGTACTGGGGGAGTACCGCGCGCGCTTGCACGAGCAGGCGCGCGCGGCGCAACTCGCGGCGGCGGAAAACCCTTGCCTCGAGTTGATGACCCTGCTGCTCGCAGCGCCGCGCGAGCTGTGGCCCGCCCTCGATCTCGAGGAGCGGCGCCGCGAGCTCGCGTCTCTTTTCTGCTGGGGCGTTCCGAACGAGCGTGCCCTCGAAGTGCTGGCCGCGCACGCGCCGCTCGTCGAGTGCGGCGCCGGGATGGGGTACTGGGCCGCGCTGCTCCGTGCCCGCGGCGTTGACGTGCTCGCCTTCGACGCGGCTCCGCCGGACAAGTCAACGAACGAGTATCACCGTTTCCCGCGCGCGCCATGGACATCGGTGGAGGCGGAGGATGCCGCGGTGGCGGCGCGTCGGCATTCCGATCGCACGCTTTTCCTTTGCTGGCCGCCTTTCGACGACGATCGCTCGAGCTACGCGGTGCTGCGCGCCTATCGCGGCGACAAGCTCGTCTTTGTCGGCGAAGGCGCGACCGGCTCGGTGCGCTTCCATCGCGAATTGGCGCTCAACTGGTCGCCCGAGGAAGAAGTAAAGCTGCCGAACTGGCCGCGGCTTCGCGACACATTGACCGTGTACCGGCGAAATCGCGTGCGGCAGGCACTGCGCGAGCGCGACCGCTGCTTCGAGTGCCACCGCTTCATCGCCACCGGCGCGATCGGCCGTTGTGACTGGTGCTTTGCGCGACGACCCGCTGCCTTGGCGCTGCAGATCGGCCGCCATCGCGTCGAGTACCTGCAGGAGATGCTCGATGCCATGCCGGCGGAGCGCCGTCGCGCGCTCGAGGAGAGTCCCGATCGCATCCGATAAGCCAGGTGTCGACTTCAAATGCCGACCTGGCCCGCGAACGCAACCGGGCTGCAGCAGAGAAAAAAGCGGGCGAACAACGATGGGCGCCCGAGGAAATTCATGGCGAAAACTCATCAATACATGACCGTCTCGATTTTGTGGCGAGCGTCCCACGGGCGTTAAATCAATAGCGGGAGCGGACGGCACGTGCCGTCCCGTGATCATCAGAGGAGGAGACCCATGTTGAAAGGAGCAGGAAAAGGGCTTGCATTCGCCGCGTTGGCGCTCGGGGTGAGCAGCGCGTTCGCCATCAGCCAGAGCGGGGAACAGAAGGACATGCGGCGCGTCGGCCATGTCGATCTGCAAGGCCGGCCGGCGTATCACCCGACCTTCATCGAGTACACCGATGGGCGCGTGATCGCGTTCGTCGGCACGCATAGCAACACGAGCGATAACGGCCCTCGGCCTAATCCGCTCAAGCCGGGATCACCGGTCGAGCCGAACGGGACGATGATCATCGACATCACCGATCCAGCGCATCCGGTTGAGAAAGCCCACATCCCGGGCCCGATCCCGAATGGCTCTGCGCAAACGCAATCCAATCGGGTTTGCATGGGTTCCGATCTACCGCATGGCACGCCCGGCCGCGTGTACCTGATGCGCAACGTCCAGACGAACACCGTCGCCGTGTCCGGCTACGAGGTCTATGACGTGACGGATGTGAGTAATCCGACGCTCGTTGGATCGCTGCGCAACCTGCGCAATACGCACAAGCACTGGTGGGAATGCAAAACGGGCCTCGCCTACCTTCCGGGCAGCAAAAACATGCCAGGGAAGCAGTGGCGCCAAGGACAGTCGATGATGATCGTCGACTGGAGCACCCCGGCCTCGCCCATTTACCTGCGCACGCACGGTCTCCCTGGCGCGCAGCCGAGCGGAACGGGCCCGGTGCCGCCTTCGCTGCATGGGGCGATTTCTGCGCACGAGCATCCGAACGCTGCGGGTGCCCTTGCGCGGGCTGCCACGGCGGACGATGTGATCGGCAACCGCGTCTACAGCGCCTGGGGTGTCGGCGACGACGGCGTACTGCAGGTCCTCGACCGCAAGAAGCTGCTGCCACCGCCGTACGGTACATGGAGCGGCGATCCCGACGATCCAACGAACGACCAGCTCGAGGCGCCGCAGACGTCGATATTGTGGATGTCGCCAGATCAAGGCGGGCATACGAGCTTCCCGGTCTTCGGGCTCGCGCCTAAGAGCTACGCTAACTTCACCGAGTTCAAGACCCGTGACATCGTTCTGCTCGCCTCCGAATCGACGGCCGACAAGTGCGCGGAAGCGCCGCACTGGAGCTTCGTCGTGGACGTGACGGTGGAAAACTCCATTACGGCGCCGCCGGGAACGCGCCGGCCGCCGACAACCCCAGACCCAAACGGCCCTAGGGTGGAGCAGAACAAGTGGCAAGGACCGATGGTGCTCTCGACGATGTCCGTCGATCCGCGCGCCGGCGAGAAGTATCCGCGGGGCAACTATTGCCTACGCGGCGCCCGCTTTGGCGTGCACTCGAGCGAGGAGAACTTCCGCAACCCGTACTATGGCCGGCTCACGTTCCTCGCCTACTTCACCGGCGGCGTGCGCGCGTGGGACATCCGCGAGCCGCAGGCGCCGGTCGAAGTCGGGTTCTACGTCGCGGAAAGCACGCCACTCACCCTTCCCGCCGGCTACATGACCAACAACCTCGAAGTCGACAACCGCGGCTACATCATTGCGGTGGATCGGGACGGGGCGGGCATGGACGTGCTCGAGCTGCACGGCAAGGCGAAGGCGATCGGCCTCGGCCAGGAATAGGGGGCAATAATAAAAACCGAAGGCGGCCGCGAGGCCGCCTTCTTATTTTTGGCGAGGCATAGAATCGCGCCCATGAAAGCGGCGTGGCTCGCCTGCCTCGCGGTGCTGCTGGTCGCGCCAGCGACCGCTCTTGCCCACGGCGGCACCCACCATGACGCGGCGCCGGCGTCGAGCGAGATGCCGGCGTCCGTCCCACTTCCTACCGGCAATGCGGCGGCCGTGGCCTCGCCATCCTGTCCCGGCGATCACGGCGGCTTGTGTACTTGCGGCAGCGACCTCGCGTGCCCCGCCGAGCCTGCGGCGCTCATCGCTGGTTATGTGCTGCTCGCGACCGTGCTGCTGCCCTCGCCTGGCGTACCACTCGAACGCGCGATGCCGCGCGCACCGCCGCGCCCGTATTCGCTTCACTTCTCTCGCGCTCCTCCAAGTTTCTCCTGATCGTTAGCCCGCGTTGACGTCCCGCTGCCGATGCGGCGGCGCGTCGCCCTTCCGCTCGCGTCAGGAGAAAGCATGAAAAGGCTACTGTTATTCGTCGCCCTCGCGGCCGGCGCCGCCGGCCATGCCGCCGCTTCGTGCGGCTCGGCTTTCTGCATGGTGAATACGAACTGGAATGCGCAGGGTGCATGGATCGAGCCCGGCGCGCGCCTGGATCTGCGCTACGAGTACATCGACCAGGACCAGCCACGCGCCGGTAGCCGCAAGGTCGGCGTCGGCGAGCTCCCGCAGCACCACGACGAGATCCGCACCATCAACCGAAACTGGCTCGGAACGCTCGATTACATGTTCAACGAGAAATGGGGCGTGTCGGCGACGCTGCCATTCGTGAGCCGCGACCATTCGCACATCCACCATCACATGGGAGAGGACCTGCTCGAGACGTGGCACTTCAGCGAGCTCGGTGACGCGCGGATTCTCGGCCGGCGCCAGTGGCGCGCGGAGAGCGTCAATGCGCAGCGCCTCGACTTCTTCGGCGCCACCTTCGGCCTCAAGCTGCCGACCGGTCGCACCGATGTGCGCAACGCCGACGGCGATGTCGCCGAACGCACGCTGCAACCGGGAAGCGGCACGACGGACGTCCTCTTCGGCGGCTACTTCCGCCGCGTGCTCGGCTCAGGCTCCTCGTGGTTCGGCGATGTCCTGGTGCAGCAACCGCTCAACAGTCACGACGAGTTCAATCCTGGGCGGCGCGTATCGGTCGACCTCGGCTACCGGCGCGACCTCGGCGAGCGGCTCGGGCTCATGCTGCAGCTGAATTTCCTGCACCGCGCTCGCGACTCCGGGAATCAGGCGGAGCCCGACGATAGCGGCGGCAAGTTCGTCTTCCTCAGCCCGGGGGTGAGCTACGCGCTCGGCAAGAACCTGCAGGTGTACAGCTTCCTGCAGCTGCCGCTCTATCAATATGTAAACGGCGTGCAGCTCACCGCCGACTGGGCGTTCGTCGGCGGTGTGAGCGTTCGGTTCTAGGCCGTTACTGCTTCGGGATGCCCGCCGCGAACCAGCGAGGGGGCGTCGCGGTGTTCACGATCAGCAGCACCGGGCTTTCGCACGGGTCCGGCGGCACGGGGTTCAGCATGCCGTCGATGCGAAAGTCGCCGTTGGGCTCGAGCGGCACGGCATCGGACGTGAAGGACGCTGCGCCGCAGAAGAGCATCGCGCGCACGCTCTGGCCACCATTGGTGCCGATGTTGTTGCCGCCGGCGAGCAGCAGCCCGCGCCCGTCCACCAGGATGTGCCCGTCGGTGCGCACGTCGGCCGTGAGACGGGAGATCACCCACGGTTGTCCGCCGGGCGAGACACCGCGGACCACGTTCGGCGTGGTGGTGTTCGAGACCGGAATTTCCCCGATGCCGCCGTCGAATCGCACGAGGCGATCATCCGCTTGAACTGCTGCCGAAAACGCGAGCGCGAGCGCGCCCGCCATGATGCTGGTCTTCATGGTGTTCCTCCTCTGCATGTGGAACTGCAATCGCGCAAACACGGCGGCGCGATGAGTATTCCTATTCCATTGAGTCGCATGGCGGAATGGCGCCAGCGCTTTCTTGTGCCGGTTGCCTCGGGCGCGCTGGCCCGGCGGCGGCGTTGCCTTTTACCGAGTTGTTTATTACGTTTCCGGCACCCGGCGGCACGCTGCGCGGGTTTGGAAAGCAAAAGGGCTCGTGAACGGAACGACCGTCGCCGAGCAGGCGGCGGACGCGCTGGCGAAGCTTCACGCGTACGGTTGGCAAACGGAAAACGACGTTCTGCACGCGACGCATTACCGCTTTGCCACCAACGCGATCGCGGTGACCTACAGCAACAGCTACGGACGCTTCAGCGTTGCCGACAACGTGTGCGGCTTCAGCATGGCCAACACCGACGCCGCCGGTAACGTCGTCGCACAGAATCCGATCGCGCAAGCAAGCATCTTTTCGACCGGCAATGGGGTGCCGCCGACCACGGGCGTCAATCTCGTTTACAACGACTCGCTCGGTGGCGCACGGCAGGACCTGCTCGCTGTTTCGCCTTCGACCCAGGCGCTCGACTATGCGCTCGACGGCGCCATCTGCCATCGTAATCTGTTCGAGGGTCACGACATCGTCACCGGCGCGCCGCTCACGGGCGCGAAGTTGCAAGCGTCGCAACGCGTGCGCGAAGGCATCCGCGAAGTGCAAGCAACGGCCCGTCTCAAGAACACGCCGGCGATCATCGTGCAGGGACGGTCAGACACGCTCGTGCCCGTGAATCACGCGTCGCGCGCCTATTACGCGATGAACCAGGCAGGCGCGGTCGGCGTTTCGCAGCTGCGCTACGTCGAGGTGACGAACGCCCAGCACTTCGATTCGTTCCTGCCGGCGGCGCCGTTCCCGGGCTACGACAGTCGTTACGTGCCGCTGCACATTTATCTCATCCGTGCGCTCGATTCGCTATACGCGCACCTTAAGGAAGGCAAACCATTGCCGCCTTCGCAGGTCGTGCACACGGTGCCGCGCGGCGGCGCGCCGGGAGCCGCTCCGGCGCTCACCGGCGCCAATGTGCCGCCGATCGAAGGCGATCCGGCAGCCGGGGCGCGCATTACCTTCAGCGGGTCGACGCTCTTCGTGCCCGATTAACCGCAAGGCCCCGCCAGCGTGGGCGCGCTGCTGATCGCCGGCCCGTAAACCGCGGGCAGCCGCCTGTCGGCTCGAAGGTCCCGTCGACAGGCGGCCGGCTTGCCGTTTGGTACAGTGGCCGCCCGGGGAGCGTACTTACACCATGAAGCGGCGCGAATTCGTCGCGCTTTTGGCCACAGCGAGCCTGCCGGTGCGCGCTCGCGCATCCGGCAAGACAGTGCTTGTCCTCGGCGCCGGGTTGGCGGGGCTCGCCGCCGGTTACGAGCTGGCAGCAGCGGGCCACGACGTCACGATCGTGGAAGCACGCCCGCGGCCCGGAGGCCGCGTCGAGACGCTGCGTCGGCCGTTCAGCGACGGACTGTACGCCGAGGCGGGCGCGTTTTTCGTGCCGCGCTCGCACGAGTTGACGCAGCGCTACGCGCGGCTCTTCAGCGTCGCGCTCGAGCCTGCCTTTCCGCTCGTCGAGACACGCCTCCATTACTTCGCCGGCAAGCGAACCGTCGCCAATCCAGCCAAGCAGTACTGGGATCGGTACGTGATCGCGGCGCTCGGTGAGCTCGATTCGCGCCGCGCGACGCTCGATCAGATCAGTGCCGGCGAATTCCTCCGCCAGCGCGGCGCGACGGCGCAAGAGCTGGCGCTCCTCTCTGCCGCTTATCTCGAGCGCTTCGCCGACGGCATGGAGAGTTACTCGGCGCTGCAGCTCCTCGAGCGTGCCCAGCAGACGCAATCGGCGACCGGCGAAGACCGCGTCACGGGAGGCACGGAGCGGCTGGCGCAGGCGTTCGCGTCGCGGCTCGCGGGGCGCATTCGCTACGAGACGCGGGTGGAGCGCATCGAGGCCGACGAAAGGAGCGCCGCGGTTCGCGTCCGCCACGGCGGCGGCGATGAATGGCTGCGCGCCGAGCGCATCGTCTGCACACTGCCCTTCAGCGTGTTGCGTACGCTCGATTTCGCGGCACCCTGCTCCGCGCCGAAGGCGCGCGCGATTGCCGAGCTCCCCTACAGCAGCGTGACGCGCGTGCTGCTGCAGTTCTCGCGCAAGCGCTGGACCGAGGACAACCTGCACGTCCTCACGCTCGCGGACCTGCCATTCCGCTGGTTCTACGAGCAGAGCGCGACGGCGCCCGGCGCGCGCGGCATCCTCGAAGCGCAGGCGTACGGGAGCGAGGCGCGGCGCCTCGCGCGAGTGAGTGAAAAGGAACGCATTGATGCAGCGCTCGCCTGCGTCGAGGAGATCTTCCCCGGCGCGAAGCCGCATTTCGAGCGCGGCGCCTCGAAGTGCTGGGATGAGGATCCGTGGGCGCGCGGCGCCTTTGCCTATTTCCGCCCCGGGCAGAGGAGTGCTTTCGGCGCCGCGCTCGCCTCGGCCGAAGGGCGCGTGCACTTCGCCGGCGAGCACACCTCGCCCTGGCCGGGTTGGATGCAGGGGGCGCTGCATTCCGGCCTCCGCGCGGCGCGCGAAGTGAGCGAGGCGCTGGCGTGAGCCGACTCGTGCTCATCGCGGCGGCCGCGGGGTCCGGCGTGCTCGTCGCATTGTCGCTGCCCGCGTATTGCCATCACTGGCTCGCCTGGATCGCGCTCGTGCCGCTCTTCTATGGGTTGCGACGGGCCCCCGTGCCGGTGGGCGCCCTCCTCGGCCTCGTCTTTGGCGCGGTGCTCGGCGCGGCGAGCTTCCTCTGGGTGATGGTCATCCCGGACCTGAAAGCGCAGCACTTCGCGCTGATGATCGCCGTGTTCAGCGCGTACTACGCGGCGTTCGGCGCGCTCTACGCGTTTGCCAAACGACGACTGCACGGATGGCTCATCCTCGTCGCGCCGGCGTTATGGGTCGCGGCCGAATACGCGCGCGGCAACTTTTTCTTCCTCGCCTATCCCTGGAATTTCATCGCCCATTCGCAGCATGAAAACCTGGCGCTCATCCAGATCGCCGATATCACGGGCGCCTACGGCGTTTCCTTCGTGCTGGCGATGGTGAATCAATTCATCGCCGAGCTGATCGATCGAGCGCGGGCGCTGCGCTGGCGCGCGGACGCGCTCGCGGCGGCGAGCGTGGTGGCGGCAACCTTCATCTACGGCTGGCACGCGCTTTCGGCGCAGCCGCCACGCGGACCGTCGCTGCGCGTGGCGGTCGTGCAGGCGAACGTCACGACGAGAAACGGCATGTCGGTGCCCGAGCAGATGCGCCATCTCGGCGCGTATGAGGAGCTGACGCGCGTCGCCGCGGCCGAGAAGCCTGAGCTGATCGTCTGGCCCTCCTCGTCGCTCCCCGGCCCGATCAGCTACTGGATGATCGGCCTCATGGTGAGCGATATCGCCGGCCACGCCGGCGCGCCGCTTCTCGTCGGCGGCGCCGGCGGCGACAAGTTCGCGCCGGCGCGCGACGGCAAGCGGCCCTACTCGAACAGCGAGTTCCTCGTGTCCGCGGCGGGCCGGCTGGAAGGCCAGTACAACAAGGTGCGTCTCACGCCGTTCAACGAGGAAGTGCCGCTGCAGGGAAGCCTGCATTGGCCAAGCTGGATCACGCGCGTCGAGAGCGGCTTCGTGCGCGGCGATTCGTACACCGTCTTCCACGTCGGCGAGGCACGGTTCGGCACGCCGATCTGCTGGGAAAACGCCTTCCCGGATCTCTTTCGCCGATTTGTCGCCGGCGGCGCGAATCTCATGGTCAGCGTGACCAACGAAGCGGTGTTCGGCGCGAGCTCGGGTCCTTACCAGACGTTGGCGATGAGCGCCTTTCGGGCGGTGGAGAACCGCGTCGCGATCGTGCGCGCCGCCACGACCGGCGTTTCCGCCTACATCGATGCGAAAGGACGGATCGTCGAGCGCGTCGCCGACGCCGCCGGGCAGGACCTCTACGTGCGCGGCGTGCTCGTGCGCGACGTGCCGCTCGCCCAGGAAACCACTTTCTATACGCGCTACGGCGACCTCTTTGCGATCGCGGTGAGCGTCGCTGCGCTCTTCGCGCTGGGCCTCGCTGCGTGGAAAGAGCGCGTGTGAGAGCGGTAGCGCTCGAGCGCACGTCGTTCCACTGGATCGGCTACGGCCTCGCGCTCGCGCTGGTGTTCGCCGTCTGGGCGCTCTACGCCATCAATCTCGTGCGCTGGCCCGACAGCGCCGACTACGGCTGGCGCACGATGTACACCACCGGACCGACCATCGTGTCGCAGGTGTTCGGCGCCGGCGAGGCGGCGGGGCTGCGTCCCGGTGACCGCATCGTCGCCATAAACGGGCGCAGTTACAGCACGTTCGACGAGCTCTTCTTCGGTGGCCTGCGGCACGAGGAGCCGGGATCGGTCAATACATACACGGTGCGGCGCGAAGGGCGCACGGTCGATATCCGCGTGCCGACCGGACGCGTCGGCGCCGGGGCGGTACTGACGCGCAGCGGGCCGCTCTTTCTCATGGGCGTGCTCTACATCCTCATTGGCGCGCTCGTCTTCCTGATGAAGCCAAAGGCGCGCGAGAGCTGGCTCTTCTTCTGCCTCACGTGCTTCCTCGGCGTCGGCATCGGCCTTTCCTCACCGGCGGACCTGATCGAGCCGAGCTGGCTCTACCACCTGCGCTTTCTCGCGAATGTGCTCATCCCGGGGGCGATGATCCATCTCGCGCTTTACTTCCCCAAGGCGCGTGAATTCGCGGTGCGTGCGCCGTGGGTGGCCGTCGTTCCGTACATCCCCTCGCTCGCGATCTTCGCCTTGCGCGAGGCCACGGGCACGGAGCATTGGACCGTACCGAAGCTGGTGTTCGCCCTGTGGACCGCGTACACCGTGCTCGGCATCCTGTTCTTCGTCGGCTCGATGGCCTGGAATGCGATCCGCGATGCGTCGATCATCACCCGGCTGCAGTCGCGAGTGATCTTCGTCGGCGCGCTGCTCGGGCTCTTGATTCCGGCGATCGATCTCCTCTCGGCGACGCTGTGGCAGGTCTCGCTCTTCTCCGATCCGGTGGTGGGCTTCGGCGTGTTCTTTTCGCTCTTCCCGCTGTCGATCGGCTACACCATCGTCAAGCACGATCTCTTCGCGATCGACGTGATCGTGCGGCGCACCTATGGCTATGTGCTCTCGAGCGCCGCGATCGTCGGTACCTATGCGGGCCTGGTCACGGCAGTGAATGTCACGTTCCGCTCGGCGGACGCGGCGCGCTCACCGGTGTTCGCCGTGGTGTTCGCACTCGTGGTCGTGTTCTTCTTCGAGCCGCTGCACCGGCGCATCCAGGCGTTCGTCGATCGCACCTTTTATCGCCAGCAATACGACTATCGCGCGGCGATCAAGAGCCTCTCCGAGGCGATGACCAGCATCCTCGATCCGGAGCTCATCCTGCGCACGCTGGCGAGCGCGGTGGTGCGCGAGATGGTGCTCGAGAACGGCGTGCTGCTCATGCCGGCGGGAGCGGCGCACGAAGTGGCGGTCGTGGAAGGCGTCGATCCCCGCGACCTGCCGGTGAAGAGCCTCGCCGAGAACGACGCGCTGATGCGGCTGGTGAGCCGCAGCAAGAACCAGGTGCTGCGTCACGAGGTTCAGTTGAATCCGGCGTACGAAGCGGAGCGCCCGGCGCTCGAGCGCACGCTCGCCAACCTGCGGGCCGACCTCGTGCTGCCGATGCTCTACAAGGACGAAGTGCGCGGCGTGCTGTCGCTCGGCCGCAAGAAATCCGGCAAGCTCTTCACGCCCGAGGACTTCGACCTCCTGAAGACGATGCTCAGCCAGAGCGCCATCGCCCTCGAGAACGCACGGCTCTTTCGCGACAACCTGGCGAAGGGACGCATGGAGGAGGAGCTGAAGATCGCGCACGACATCCAGATGGGCATGCTGCCGGAGAAGCCGCCGCGGCTGCCGGGTGTCGAGATCGCCGCGCGCACCATCCCCGCGCGCGAGGTCGGCGGCGATTTCTACGACTTCGTCGAGTTCGGCGGGCGCGTCGGTCTGCTGATCGGCGACGTGTCGGGTAAAGGCGTCTCCGCCGGCCTGCTGATGGCCGGGGCGCGCAGCACGTACCGAGTGCTGCTCGACGCCGAGCCGCCGGTGCATCAGGTCATGAACAGTGCCAACCAGCGCCTGACGCGCGACATCCGCAAGGGCAACTTCATCGCGCTCCTCTACGCAGTGCTTGACCCGCAAGCGCGCACGCTTATCCTTTCGAACGCGGGACAGGCCGAGCCGGTGCTCGCTGCGCCGGGGACGCCGGCGCGCCACATCGAGACGGACGGCGATCGCTTCCCGCTCGGCATCGTCGCTGATTGCCGCTACGAGGAGACGCAGCTGCAGTTGCCGGAAGGAAGCACGGTGGTCTTCTATACCGATGGCGTGGTCGAGGCGATGAACGCGCGCCAGGAAATGTATGGTTTCGAGCGGCTCCTTGCGTGCGTCGATCGCCATCGCGAGCTCGCCGCGAGCGAGCTGCTCGAGACCCTGTTCGCCGACATCAATGCCTTCGTCGGCGACACCGAGCCGCACGACGACATAACAATCATCGTCACCCGCCTGGGGGGGACCATGGCAAGCGAGAAGAAATTCGAGCTGCACGTGCCGAGCACGCTCGGGGCGGAGAAACTGGCGATGGAGTTCGCCGAAAAAGTGGCGAAGAGCATGGCCTTTCCAGCCGAGCGCATCGAGGACCTGAAGACCGCCGTGGCCGAGGCGTGCCTGAACGCGATCGAGCACGGCAACAAGTCCGATGCCACGACCCGGGTGGGCATCCGGCTGACCGCCGACGCCGAAGGCCTGCAGATCGCCGTCCAGGACGCGGGCTCGGGCCCCGGGCCGGTGGCCGCGCCCCCCGACATCGAGAGCCGCATGGCCGGCAAGGTCGAGGCGCGCGGCTGGGGCATCTTCCTCATCCGCAACCTCATGGACGAGGTGAGCTTCGAATCGAACGAGCACGGCAACGTCGTTAAGATGATGATCTACCTCGACAAACCGCAATGACGGCGAGCCCGGACGTCGGCACGCGCCTGAAAGGCGAGGTCTCGGTCATCGATATCCGCGGCGAGGTGACGGCGACGAGCGGCCAGCCGATCGAGGAGGCGTACCGGGGTGTCAGCGCCGCCGGCGCGCAGAAGCTGCTGCTCGTCTTCTCAACCGACTGCTATATCAACAGCGGCGGCATCGCGGTCCTCATCGGAATCCTTGCGGAGTGCAAGAAAAAGGGGCAGCTTGTGCGCATGACCGGCCTCACGCCGCACTTCCAGAAAGTGTTCTCGATGGTCGGCCTGGTCAAATATGCGCCGATCGACCCCTCGGAGGAGATCGCGATCGATCGCCTGAAGGGGCAGGCGTGAAGCGCGCCGGCGCGCAGGAGCGCCTTTCGCGGCTCAAAGCACGTTACGAGTTGCAGCTCGAGGATGCGGCGCGAGCGCGCGCCGAGCTCGAGAAGCGCATCTATCACCTGAAGACGCTCTACGACCTCGGTCGCGAGATCGGCTCGCTCAACGATGCCGACGAGATCATCCGCAATCTCCTCATGATGGTGCTCGGCACCTTCGGCGCCGAGCGCGGCCTGATCGTGCTGCGCGACGCGGCGAGCAACCGCATTCATGCATTCGCCCACCGCGGCATCGACAACGCCACCGACGCCGCGCTCGCGCTCGCGCAGCATCACGTGGCGCAGCCGCTCGAGTCGATGGACCTGCGCATCTGCATGCCGTTCGACATCGAGCCGGCGCTGAAAGGCAGCATCGGCCTCGGCGAGAAACTGACCGGTGAGGACTACACCCCGGACGACTCGGAGCTCCTCGCGACGCTCGCCAACCAGGCGGCCGTGGCGATTCGCAACGCTCGCGCGCACCAGGAGGTCGTGCGCTACGCCGGCGACCTCGCCGAGAGCCTGCGACGCATCCAGCTCCTCGAGTCGATGAAGGCGAGCCTCGGCAAGTTCGTGCCGAAAACGGTGAAGGACCTGATCGAGAAGTCGCCCGACGGCGCGGTGCTCGAGCGGCGCGAGGCCGATGTCTCCGTGCTCTTCGCCGACATCAGCGGCTACACGCATCTCAGCGCCAGGATGGAGGTCGAGCGGCTGAACCAGCTGGTCGAGCTCTATTTCGCCGCGTTCCTCGACGAGATCCTCCGCCGGGGCGGCGACGTGAACGAGACGGCCGGCGACGGCCTGATGGTGGTCTTCCAGGATGCCGATCCGCGCAAGCACGCGCGCGCGGCGCTGGAGGCCGCGCTCGCCATCCTCAGACGCACGCGCGAGACCAACGCCACCCTCGAGGGCTACTACGAGCCGATCACCATGCACATCGGCATCAATTCAGGCATGGCCAACGTCGGCGCGACCAAGATCGAGGGGGCGGCCGGTACGCGCTGGACCTACACCGCCTCGGGCACCACCACCAACATCGCCGCGCGCCTCGCGGCGCTCGCCGAAGGCGGCAGCATCGTGGTGAGCGAGGAAACCCGCCATCGGCTGGGGGACGATCACTGCCTCGAGGACCTCGGGCCGCAGAGCCTGAAAAACGTGCCCCACCCGGTGCGCGCCTACCGCTGCGCGCTGCCGGCGGAAGTTCCCAAAGTCACGACCTAGCGTGTAGGCTTACCGTCCTCTGGGAGGAGGACGTGGCCATGAGGATCCATGCCGCGCTGGCCGCGGCTGCGCTTTTCGGCTTCAGCGCCGTCGCGCCCGCGGCAGAGCTGCGCTTCGGCGAAGACGTTCGCGCCACCATCAGCGGCACGGTGACCTTCGGTACCGGCATCCGCACCGAAGACCCGGCGCCGGAAAACTTCGGCCGCCTCGCGGGTCTGCGCGTCGGCCGCACCGGCGGCCTCACGAGCGTGAACTCCGGCGGGCCCGATCTCAACTTCCCGAAGGGCAAGCCCTACTCGACGCCGCTCAAGGGCTTCGCCGACATCGACCTCCATGCCCGCACCTTCGGCGCCTTTGCGCGCGTCAAGGCCTGGTACGACTACGAGCTGGAAGACCGCAACCATCCCTATGGCAACTATCCGAACCGCTTCGCGCAGGACGAGCGGCTCTCGGACGAAGGATTCGCGAGCGAAGCGCGCTTCAAGAACGCAATGCTCATGGACGCATTCCTCTATGGGCGCTTCGCGCTCGGCGAGGACCGCCGGCTCGAGGCGCGCCTCGGGCGGCAGACCCTGACGTGGGGCACCTCGCAGTTCTTTCGCGGCGGCATCAACGTCATCAATCCGCGCGACTACGCCGCCGAGCAGCGCCCCGGCGCGCAGCCGCAGGAGATCCGCATTCCGGTGGGCATGCTCTACGCCGACTTCGCCGGCGGCAAGCACTGGGGCGCCGACGCCTTCCTGCAATACGAGGCGCGCCACGATGTGCTGCAAGGCTGCGGCACCTATTTCAACGTGGCGACCTACGCGCCCACCGGGTGCGAGCAGGCGAACGTATCGACGACGCTGAACGAGCCACAGGCGCTCGCCGCCGGCGCCTACGTGCATCGCTCGCCCGACGTGCCCGCTCGCGACTCCGGCGAATTCGGCGCCTCGCTGCGCTACAGGCTGCAGGCGCTCGGCACCGAGCTTCGCCTCTACGCGATGAACTACCACAGCCGCATGTTCGCCGTGCGCGGCACGAACCCCAACATCGCCGGCGGCTTCGGTAACGCGCTCACGCGGCTCACCAGCCCGAGCGGCGTGAAGTACGCGCTGCTCTATCCGGAAGACATCAAGCTCTACGGCTTGAGCTTCGACACGCGCCGCGGGCAGGCGACGCGCATCTTCGGCGAGATCGCCTACCGCCCGAACCAACCGCTCAGCATCAATTTCGCCGACCTCGCCGATGCGTTCGTGGCGCGCAACCCGAACTCGATCCTGAACCGTCCGGCCTCCGGCAAGGCCGCGCTCGCGCTGCCGCCCGGCGCCACGTTCGATGCCTACGACCGCTACAAGGTGACCACGGCGAGCATCGGCATCAACCAGGGCTTCCCCGGCATGCTGCGCTCGCAGCGCGTGCTGGTCGCCGCCGAGCTCGGCGTGAGCCACGTCGGCGGCCTGCCCGATGCGAGCGTCATTCGCTACGGCCGCTCGGAAGCGTACGGGGTTGCCGAGGTGCCCGGCGTCCCATGCGTCGACACCTATCCCGGCAAGACCTGCGCGCTGAAGGGCTTCGTCACCGATAACGCGTGGGGCTGGCGCGCGCGCATCGCAAGCGTCTACACGGGAGCCTTCGTGGGCGCGAACCTTACTCCTTCGCTCACACTGCTGCACGACGTGCGCGGCTATTCGTACGACGGCACATTCATCGAAGGCCGCGTCGCCATCGCCCCCGCGCTGCGCGCGGACTGGGGCCGGCGCTACTTCGCGGAAGTGATCTACACGCGATTCACCAACGCCGCGCCTTACAGCATGCTGATCGACCGCGACAACGTGGTCGTCTACACCGGGGCCAACTTCTAGAGAGCGGTTCAGCGCGGTGCCGGCCCCGGAAACTGCCGGCGCTACCGTTCCGCCCGTAGGAAAGAGCCGTCGGACAAGGATGTACGGTGCAGATTCACCTCCCCGAAGGTCCGTCTTACCGTTGACCGGACGAGACAATAGGAATAATTTCACAGGTACAAGGGGAGGGAGGTCGTGAATACACAGCGGTCCAGACTGCGTTTCTGCGCGCGGTTCGCGCGTTCTTTCATAGGCGTTCTGTCGGTTCGGGCATGCGCGGCGCTGCTTGCGATGGTGGCGTTGCCGGCGTTCGGGCAGACCTTGTACTTCCAGAACTGGGATGTGAACGCGGGCGGCTGGACGTCGAGCACCACGCTCTCGACGGGCAGCCAGGTCGCGACCGGCGGGAACCCGGGCGGCTACTTCCAGGTTTCCCCGATTCAACCCGCCGCGGGCGGCGCGTTCCAGCCGCAAGGTTTGCCGCAGCTCACGGGCAATTACGCGCTTGCGGGCATGAACGTCATTTCCTTCGACCTGAAGCTCTTCTCGGGCTCGGTCGGACAGACGTCCTTCCGCGTTCGTTACCAGGACGGCACGTTCAACGGCTGGCGCTTCCCGGTGCCTACGCCCGGTGGCACGTGGACCTCGCACACCATCACCTTCGACCCAACGTGGACCGACGCGCAGGCCACGGCGGCCGGCTGGATATCGGACGGTTCCTCGACCGTGAGCTTCGCGCAGACCATGACCAACGTCTTCCTGCCGGAAGTGCGCATGGAGCTCCTGAACGGCGTCGTCGGTATCGACAATTTCCGCCGTGCTAGCGGACTCGACAGCGACGGCGACGGCATTGTCGACAGCGTGGACAACTGCCGGGTGGTTTACAACCCGGACCAGGCCGACCGCGATGGCGACGGGATCGGCGATGCGTGCGACGCGTGCCCGCTCGTAGCCGGCGAAGCAGCGTGCACGGCGCAGTACTCGCAGTCGATCGCCGTCGAAAACAATCCGACGCGGGCGCCGGGAGACCCGGTGCTCGTCACGGCCACGTTCCACAACACGAGCGGCCAGGACATCCTCACGATTCGGCCGGACTGCGTGAACACCACCTTTAGCGTCACGTACCTCGCGCCACCCATCGAGGGAACACAGTTGGTCCCCGTGCTCCTCGATCCGATCATTCGCGAGAAGAGCTATGGCATTCCGAACGACCTCGTCACGATTCCGGCCGGCGGCCAGTTCGACGTGACCTGCAACTTGGCCGAGCAATACTATCCGTCGCTGCTTGGCGGTGCGGGACCCAACCAGGCCGGCCAGCAGCAACCGCGGGAGTACACCGTCGCGGCCGTGTACTCGAACTTCATCGTCGATCGCGATCGTGACGCGAATGGCGTCTGCCACGTATCGCCGTGCTACGACGTGTGGATGGGCTCGGTGACTTCCCCGTCATCGACCTTCACGGTGGTCGGCACCGTTCCCTCCGATACGCCGCCGGTGGTCGAATCGCTCAGCGTGCCGATCGACATCAAGCCGGGAAGCGCAATCAACTCGATCAACCTCGGCTCGAACGGCGTCGTGCCGGTCGCGATTCTCAGCACCGCCACGTTCGACGCACGGCAGGTGAATCCGGCATCAGTCACGCTGGCCGGAGCCCGTGTGCGCGTGAAAGGCAAGGGCACGCTGCAAGTGTCCATTGAGGACGTGAACGGCGACGGCCGGCCGGACATCGTGGTGCAAGTTAGCACGCAAGCGCTGGAGCTCACTGCCGGGGACACGCGAGCCTTCCTGGAAGGCAAGATGTTCAATGGCACGCCCATCATCGGCTCGGATTCGATCCGGGTCGTACCCTAACAGGGGAAATACGATGAACAAGAGACTGATCGCACCCCTGCTGTTCGCGACCTTTTCTTTCTTCGCCGCGGCTCCCGCTTCCGCGCTCGTCATCTGCGACGGCGCGACGGACGTGGACAGCGATGGCGACGGATTCAGCGACCTGCTGGAATGCACCGGGATTCCGATCAACACCGGTACGCTGCCTTCGAGCGATCCCAACACGCGGGACCTCTTCGTGATCCTGGCGCCGGCGAGCGCGAGCCTGCTACCGCCGCGCTCTGACGGCACGCCGTTCAATCCATTCTTGCCGGCCACGTATGTCGGCAGCGGTGTCAACGTCACCTTCAACGGTCTCGCATCTCTCGGGCTGACGGTGCACGTCGTGGCTCCGGCCGATGTTCAAGTCGATCGGACGGTGACGCTCGGGTCGACGCAGAAGGCGGTACGCATCGCCGAGAGCACGGACACCAATGGCACCATCCTCGGCAATTGCCAGTGGGGCACGCCCGACGGGCTGGACGGCTGCGTGGTCTACACCCAGCGCATCAAGAACTTCATCGACACCACCTGTCCGGGCAACACGCCGGACGAGCGCGCGCTGATGTTCAACGCCTACATCACGCAGAGCTTCCTGCACGAAGTCGGTCATTCGCTCGGCGGCTTGACCGCGGACTACAACTCTCGCTTCGGCGGCTACCACTACAAGAGCGGCAGCGCGCTCGTGATGGAGCAATCCATCAGCTACAGCGCAAAGAGCGGCAAGTGCACTTGGTACATTTCCTCCGGCTGGAATCCGACCCTCGACGTGCCGGCCATCAGACTGCAGTGATTCGCGGACCAAAGGGGATACATATGAAACTCTTCAAGAGAATTGTCACCGGCGTTAGCGTCGTAACGGGCATCCTGATCGCGGTGCCCGCGGCGTGGGCGGAGAGTCAGGTCGGAGACCCGGGAGCCTTCGGCATCGCAGTCGACCCGAACGCGGCAGGCACGAAAGTGTCGGGTAACGTCACGCTTTCCTACGACTACGAGTTCAGCTTCGTCACTTGTCCGGACTCCGGGCGCTTCGTCAGGAACCTGTACGCCGTGGCGACGATGACCAAGGGCAACCTGACCCAGCCCTTCAACGCCAACTACACGACGCAGGGATTCCCGGCCAACCTGCCCGCCTGCTTCGATAACCAAGCGAACCAGGTGCTGTTCCTGCGGATGTTCATCGAGCGGGTGGTCGTTCCCGGCTTCTTCAACTGCACGCCCGGCACCTGCCCGGCCTACGCGGTGAAGTCGATCAAGAACTTTTTGACCACCGGCGTCGGCGCCGGCAGCATGGACGTTGAGCTGGCGGTGAAGTGAGCCGCGGGCCGGCGCTCAGCCCGCGGGCTTAACCGCAGCGGGCTTTGCCAACCCGGACTGACCGGTGGTGACGGGCGCGTAGACGAATTTCCAGTCGGCATAGGTCTGCGCGCCCTCGAACCCCGCGTCGCGCAACCGGAAGTTGCCGGTCTTCAGCGGCTTCTGATCGGACAGGCTGTGCACGCCGGCGATGCCGCCATCGGGCGCCTTGACGATGCCCCATTCCGATTTGCCGGTGAGCGGATCCAGGTACGCTCGGCGCAAATAGCGCACCGTGCCCGGCTGGCGCGGATCCTTCAGTAAGTCTTCGAGCGAGCGCGGGTATTGGTTCTTGCCCGCGAGGTAATACCGCGTGATCGCCTTGCGGTACTCGTTGCCGATGAAGAGGAGCTCGGCCTCCTTCTCGCGCTTCGCCGCCGTCTCCCACACTTCGCCGACCAGCGCGAGCCCGGCCGTGAGGACGGCGACGATGAACAGCACGGTGAGGTAGGTGAATCCGCGCTCGCGCATCGCCGCCGTTTCCGGCCTCAATCCCGCGCCACCATTGCGAACGAGCGGAGCGCCGACCCCGTACCGCCGCGGATCTTGAGCGGCGGCACGACGAGAGCGAACTCGTACTCCTTCGCCGTCGCGATCTCCTCGAGGTTGTAGTTCTCGATGATGTTGATGCCGTTGTCCGGAATCAGCAGCATGTGCACCGGGAACACTTCGAAGTCGGGTTGGCCGAATGTGCCAACGACTGGCGGACGGAATTCGAACGTCAGCGTGTCGTTGCCCACCACGCGGGCACCGCTCTTGATCAGGAATCTCGCGCCATCGACGCCAACGCCCGCGGAATTGGCCCCGGCGTAGGTCGCCGGGCTGGAAGTGAAGTACTGCGCCCAGCCGGTGCGAATCAGCACGGTATCGCCGCGTTTCAGTCTCACGCCCTGATGCGTGGCCGTGGCGGCGAGCATCTCGCCGGTAATGTTGACATTGTTTGCGAGCGGCGCGCCGTTGCCGTTCACGAACCGCGCTACATCGAGCAACACCCCTCGATTCACCAGCAGCTCGGTCGGGTAGTGGTTGATGTCAAGATGCGCGCCGGTTTGCGCCGCATCGCGACCGATGCCGCGCGGATCGCTCGTCGACTGGGCGGCATCCACGCCGCCGAAGAGTTTGCCGTTGCGGCCGATGTGTCCGATGGCGTCGATTGACGGCGCCCCGTGCTGGCCGCTGAAGTGCTGGACTTCCGAGGTGAAGGACAGCTTGCCGGGTGTTCCGTCGCCGAAAGTGCCGCGCGTGTTCTGGTGCGTCGCCTCGAGGTGCATCTCGTAGAACGGATTGACGCTCGCGATCGGCGAGTTCTCGTCCCACGTGTGCGAGAGATCGAAGATGCGTGCCCCGAGTACCTGCTTGATGAATCCCTCGTGCCGGCCGTCCGCGTTGGCACTTCCGGCGAGGAGTGGCGAGAGCGCGGCCGCCGCAGCGGTGGCTCCGGCGTTCCTGAAGAAGTTGCGGCGATTCTGCGTCATGCGTGGTTCCTCCCCCATTGGGTTGAACATCACAACTGCGAAAACTCGCGGCCGTCCTTCGCTTTGCCTGCCGCGCCGCTCTTGACGTCGACCACGCCGCCTTTCTGCGGGTCGTCGGGCTGGACGATGATCCAGGTCTTGTCGCTCTCGGTCACCGGGTCGTACGGCACCGAGCGCAGGTACTTGTCGGCGGCGAGCGACTCGAGCGACTCGGGATACTTGCCCTTATCGGCGTAGTAGCGCGAGATCGCATCGCGCATCTGGTTCAGGTTCTCGCGCAGCACCGCCTCCTTCGACTTGTCGATGCTGCCGAAGTAGCGCGGCACGGCGAGCGTCAGGAGGAGCGCGAGGATCGACAGGACGACCAGGAGCTCGATCAGCGTGAAGCCGCGGCGGCGCATCACCATTCCTTCAGTGGCCGGCCATTGATGCCGACCATCGTCGAGCGCGTGAAGACGTCGAACACGTCGTCGCCGTCGCGCGGATCATCGGGCGGGCTGTCGTAGCTGCGCTTGCCCCAGCTCTCGGCGGGCCCGAGTTGGGGATCGGTGGCGAACGGATCGCGCGGCAGCCGGCGCAGGAAGTAGATGCGCGCCTTCTTCGGGTCCTTCTGGTCCTCGACGCCGGCGACGAGGTCATCCAGGCGCTTGGGATAGCCGGATTCACCGGCGCGCTTGGTGATGCGGCCCTCGTCGGAGGCCTGCTTGTAGGCATCGAGGGCCTCACGGATCTCGCGCAGCGAGCGGCGGAGATCCGCTTCCTTCGCCCGCTGCACGATGAGCTCGTTCAGTGGCAGCGCGACGGAGGCGAGCACGGCGACGATCGCCACCGTGATGACGAGCTCGATCAGCGTGAAACCCTTCGCCATCATTGCGGTGCCGGCTTCACTCCACCGAACGGCACCATCGCCGGCGGCGAACCGGGGGCGGGTGGCGTGAGGGGCGGCGCTGGCGTCGGCGGTACGGGCACAGCCGGCTCCTCCGGCACGGTAATCGAAGGCTGCGGCGCCGGGATCACCGGCAGCGTGGGTGGCGCGGCGCCGAGGCGCGGCGTGCCGGTCGAGGCCTCGGTGCCGGCGGCGAATTCGACCGCGGTAGCGTCGGGGCGCGCGAGCGTACGCGCAAGACGCGGCGTGATGAGGAGCACGATCTCGGTGCGGTTGTTGTTGTCGAGCGTGTGCGAGAAGAGGCGTCCCGCAATCGGCAGCTCGCCCAGCACTGGCACGCGGTCGGCGCTTCGCCGATCGTCGTTGCTGATCAAACCCGCGAGTACCTGGGTTTCGCCGTCGCGCAGTCGCAGATTGGTCGCCGCGGTGCGCGTGCCGAGCTGGTAAGTGAGCGTTCCGGAGGTCGACTTCACCGTCTGCGTGATGTTGCTCACCTCGAGGCCGACCTTCATGCTGACCTCGTCCTCGAGCGAAATGAGCGGCTCGACTTCCAGCTTGAGGCCGACGTCGAGGTAGGTCACCGATTCGGATACGAAGCCGCCGGTTGCGGCGGCGGTGGTGGTGATCACGGGCACGCGGTCGCCGATGTGGATGCGCGCCTTCTCCTTGTTCTTCACCCGGATACGCGGATTGGCGAGCGTGTTGGAGACGCCGTCCTGCTGTTTGAGCGCGAAGAGGAAGAGCGGATTGGAGAAGCTGAGCTGCACGATGTCGGAGCTGCGGTTCTGCCATTCGCGCAGCGTCAGCGTGCCCGGGACGCCGGCGGCGCCCTGCAGGCTGATGGCGAGCGTGTCCGGGTACTTGATGCCGAGCTCGAGGAGCCTGTTGCGGTTCACTTCCATGACCTCGACCTCGAGCATCACCTCGGGCTCGGCGAGGTCCTGGGCGGCGATCAGGCGCTGCGCCAGCTGAATCGCCGCCGGCGTGTCCTTCAGCACGAGCAGGTTGATCTTCTCGTCGATGAAGATGTCGCGCGTCTTGACGAGCGTGCGGATCATGTTCGCCGTCTGCTTGACGTCGGCGTTCGAGAGGTAGAAGCCCTTCACCACGAGCTCCTGGTACTCGCGCTGCTTCTGCGGCGTGTTCGGGTAGACGAACACGGTGTTCTCGGAGAGCACCTTGTTCTCGAGCGAATTGGTGAGCATCGCCATGCGGATCGCCTCCTCGATGGTGGCGTCGCGGAGCGCGATGCTGGTGCGCTGGTCGGTGCGCACGTCGCGATCGAAGACGAAATTGATGCCGGAGGCGCGCTGCAGCACTTCGAAGACGTTGCGCAGCGTGACGTCGCGCAGATCGAGCGAAATCGGCTTCGCGATCGACGGGCGCAACTGCACGGTGGCGATGGCCGGCTTCACCAGGCGGTCGTCGATCACGCGCTGCAGCCGGCGCCCTTCGCGATGCCCGGGGTTCTCGGTCAGCACCGGCCGCAGCACGTCCTGCGCCTCGCGGTACTTGCCGGCCTTCACGAGCTGGTCGACTTCGGCGAGCAGGGCGCGATGACGGCGGTCGGTCTCGATCTGCGCAAGCCCGGACTGCGCGCGCGGATTGCCGGGATCATGCGCCTGCACGCGCGAATAGAGCGCCTGCGCCTCGTCGTGGCGGCCGGCCTGTCGCAGCACCTCGGCCTGCGCGAGCCATTGCCCGGAGAGCGTGTCGCGCATGCGGAAGTACTCGCGGCGCAGCGACTGGTCGTCGGGACGCTGGCGCATCGCCTGCTCGAGCACCGTGAGCGCCTCGTCGCCGCGGCCGGCGGTGTAGTGCTCGCGCGATTGCTCGATGGCGCTCGGCGCCGTCGCGCAGGCGCCGAGAAAAGCGACCAGCAGGAGCGCTCGTTTCATGGGAGGTCCCCCGGGGGCTGCGCGTACACGGTGAGGCGCACCTGCGCCTCGAGCTGCGTGTCCGCGGCGCGCTTTCTCTCGAAGCGCAGCGCGTCGATCGAGGCGATCGGCATGTCCTTCAGCACGGCGGACAGGAACTCGCGCAGCTGGCCGTAGCTGCCGCGCACCGGCAGCGTCACGCGATAGGCCCAGAGGCCGCTCGTGCGGCGCTCGAGACGGTAGTCGCCCTGCGCGAGATCGAGGCCCGAGCGGCGCGCGAGCTGATGCAGCCGCTCGACATGGACATTCAGCTCGTTGCTCGGCGGAAAGAGGGCGTGGAAGCGGCGCACGTCTTCTGCTCGGCTATCGAGCGAGACCGGCCGGTAAGGAGTACGCGAGCGCTGGCGCTCGAGCGCCGCGCGACGCGCGCCAGCGTCCTCCTCGGCCGGCCGCAGCGCCTCGGTATAGAAGGCGGCGCAGGCGACGAGTATCCCGAGCGCCACGATGCCGGCCGGACCGAGGCGCCGAAGCGCCGCTTCGAGGCGCGCTCTCATTTCAGCGACGCCTGCACGGAGAACTGGATCGGCTGCTGCGGGTCGTCGCGCTGCACCTGGTGCGACACCAGCACCACGTTGGCGAGCTCTTTCGCGGCGCCCAGGCGCCTGAGGTACTCGAACATCGCGTCGCGATGGCGAGCCTCGGCGGTGAGGCGAAGCAGGCGCTGCTCGGCTTCGGGCTGCAGCTGCAGGATCGCCACGTCCTTGGTCGCCGCCTGCTCGATGGCGCCGATGAGTCCGGCCCACGGCAGCGTGAGCTGCCGCACCACCGCCTCGGCGCTCTTCGCCTGCTCGTCGAGCCGCTCCTTCGGCACGGCGCGTACCGGCCGCGCCTCTGTGAGCACCAGGCCCGCCTGCGCCTCAAGCCGCACCACTTCCTGGCGCGCATCGCGATAGCGCACGAAGAGATCTCCGGCGAGGCCGAGCGCCAGAGCGAGCAGCAATATTCCGGGCCAGACCGGCCGGCGCACTGGCGCGACGTAGTCGAGCTCTAGGCGGCGATGCATGGCTTGAACTTCCAGTGCGGATCGGCCGGCGGCGGCTCGGCGCCGGCAAGGAGCACGAGATCGGGCAGCGCGCCCTCCATCGGCACGCGAAAGCGCTCGCGGTCGAGGAGCGTGCGCCACTCACCCTTCGCGTTCTGCACGGCGCGGAAAGCGCCGTTGGCATGCAGCGCGACGCAGGCCCGCTCGGGCTCGGCGACCACCAGCCAGGCGCCCGGGTTCGGTAGCGCCGGGCGCGCGCGGTTGAAGATGTACATGAGCGCCGGCTGCACCGAGACGAGCTTCGCCTTGGCGCCCTTCGGGAAGGAGGCACGAATCGCCTCGACGAGCGCGCTATCGACGGCGCTCGCGAGGCGCGGCGCGCCCTTTGGCGCTTCGCCCGCGCGGAGCTGCCAGCCTTTGGCGCGCTCGCCGTGGATCTTGGCGAAATGGTGACGCAGGTAAGCCTGCTCCTCCGCAGCACTCGCGATCGCGTCGCTCCATGGCACGAGCGCGTAGCGCACGAAATGGTTCGAGAGCACCACGGTCACGCGAGAGCGCGGCCAGGCGATGCCCTTCAGCGTCTCGATCGCTCCATGCCAGGGTTCGGACCCGAACGCCGGATCGCAGGGATAGCACTTTTCGCCCACCGCGACTTCCGCGGGCGAGAGGCGAGCGAACAGCCGCTCAGGAAACAAACGTGACACGGTTGATCTCCGCGAGCGTGGTCTCGCCGTTCTTCACGGCCTCGAAAGCCGCTTCGCGCAGCATGCGCGTGCCGGCGCGTTGCGCGGCGTCCTTCAGTTGGCGTACGGGCGCGCGCCCGGTGATGAGCTCGCGCAGCTCGTCGTTCAGGATCATGAGCTCGGCGATCGCCTTGCGGCCCTTGTAGCCCGCGCCGCGGCATTCGCGGCAGCCGCGCCCGACCATGAATTTCCAGCCGGCGGTAGCGCGCGCATCGAGGCCCGACTCGGCGAGGAGCTCGGCATCGGGCTCGTGCGGCTCGGCGCAGTGCGGGCAGACGAGCCGCACCAGGCGCTGCGCCAGGATCGCGTTCAGCGCCGAGACGAAGCCGTACAGGTCGACGTTCATGTGCATGAAGCGGCCGATGACGTCGAAGACGTTGTTCGCGTGCACCGTGGTGAAGACTAAATGTCCGGTGAGCGCCGACTGCACGGCGATGTTCGCGGTCTCCGGGTCGCGGATCTCGCCGACCATGATCTTGTCCGGGTCGTGGCGCAGGATGGAGCGCAGGCCGCGCGCGAAGTTGAGTCCCTTCTTCTCGTTCACCGGGATCTGCAGCACGCCCGGGAGCTGGTACTCGACCGGATCCTCGATGGTGACGATCTTGTCCTGGCCGTTGTTGATCTCGGTGATCGCGGCGTAAAGCGTCGTGGTCTTGCCGCTGCCAGTGGGACCGGTGACGAGCAGCATCCCGTACGGCTCATGGCTCAAGCGCCGGAGGCGCTTCACGTCATGGGGGTCGAAGCCGAGCGAGTCGAGCGACAGGTTCTGCTTCGTCGTTTCGTAGAGCGACTGCTTGTCGAGCACGCGCAGCACCGCGTCCTCGCCGTGGATGCTCGGCATGATCGAGACGCGGAAATCGACCGCCCGACCGCGCTCGAGCGCCTTGAAGCGACCGTCCTGCGGCACGCGCCGTTCGGTGATGTCGAGCTCGGCGAGCACCTTGACGCGCGCGATCGCCTGCTCGGCCTGGCGCGCGTCCTGCAGGAGCTTCACCTGGGACAGTATCCCGTCGATGCGAAACTTGATCGCCAAGCCGGCGGGCAGCGTCTCGAGATGGATGTCGCTCGCGCCGTTCATCAGTGCGTCGCGCAGGGTCGAACGCACCAGGCGCACCACCTCGCTCGACTCGTCGCCGATCGCTTTGAGCGAAAGGTCCTCGATGCGGCCACTATCCGCGGGGCCCGCGGGCGCCTGCTCCTGCAGCGTGTCGAGCGCGCGCAGCGATTCCTCATGCGCGGCGAGGAAGGCGACGAGGTCGCCGCGGTGCACGAGGCACCAGCTGAAGGGCGCGGCGATGCGCTCCTCGGCCCAAGCCTGGAGCTCACTCGAGAACGGATCGTCGAAGGCGAGCACGAGGCGCCCATCGGGCGTGCGCAGGAGCGCGCAGCCGCGCTGCGAGCACTCGGCAAAGGGGAGCAAGTCGAATTGCGGCGCGGCGCGGCGCAGGCCCGCCATGTCGAGTCGCTCGAGCTGGAGCGTCGCGGCGAGGCGCGCGGTGAAGCCGTCCGGCGGTAGTGCCAGACTTTCTTCGAGCACGTCGATGATGCGCCGGCGCGCACTCTTCGCCGCCTCGCGCGCGCGGGAGATATCGTCGACCGAGATGGTTTCCGCTACGGCGCTCATTGCAGGTTCCCGGCGAGCTCGAAGATCGGCATGTACATCAGCACGACGATGACGCCGATGACGAGGCCGATGATCGCCATCAGGATGGGCTCGAAGAGCCGCGTGAACCAGTCGACCCAGCGCGCGAGCTCTTCGTCGTGGAAGGCCGCGACCTGCTCGAGCATCTCGCCCATGTTGCCGCCCCTCTCGCCCACGCCGATCATGCGCAGCGCGACCGGCGTGGTGAGGCCGTTCGCCTCGAGCGACTGCGAGACATTGCGTCCCTCCGAAATGGCGCGGCTCGCGGCGGCGAGGCGCTCGCGCAGCAGCGGGTGCAGGAGCTCCGCGCCCATGTCGAGCGACGCGACGAGCGGCATGCCGCCGCGCAGGAGCATGCCGATCGTGCGGTAGAAGCGCGCGAGCTGGTAGACCTTGAGGCGCTCGCCGATCGCCGGGATGCGCCAGAGCGCATCGCCGATCGCCGTGCGCACGCGGCCGAGGCGCAGGCCATAGATCGCCGCTGCGACGAGCGCGGCAAGCGCGCCGAGCACGACGATCGCGTGCTCGTGCACCGCCTGTCCCCAGGCGAGCAGCAGCCGCGAGAAGAGCGGCAGGTCGGTGCCCCGCTCCTGATAGATGTGTCCGAAGCGCGGCACCACGTACAGGAGCAGAAACAGGGAGACGAGGCCGCCCACGGAGATGAGCAGCGCGGGGTAGATCGAGGCGTTGACGACGCGTTTGCGGATCGACTCGAGCTGGCCGGCGTAGGCGACATAACGCGCGAGCGCCGGCGCGAGATCGCTGGTCTTCTCGCTTGCCTTGACCGTGGCGATGTAAAGCGGCGAGAAGGCGTGCGGAAACTCCTGCAGCGCCGCCGAGAGCGGCTGGCCTTCGCGCAGCACGCCGCTCAAGCGATCGAGGATGGCGCGAAACTCGGAGCGCCGCTCTTTCTGCGCCAGCGTCTCGATCGCCTCCACCAGCGGCAGGCCGGCGGCGATCAGCACGCGCAGCTCCTGCGAGAAGAGCGCCACCGGGAAGCGCTCGCCGCCTTTCTGCCACGGCAGGCGCAGAGCGCCTTTCGCGCGCACCGAGAGCACGGTGTAGCCGCGCGTCTCGATCGAGCGCACTGCCGTCGGCTCGTCGGGCGCCTGGAAGTCGAGCGCTTCGACCTCGCCGGTCGGTCCAATCGCTTTCAGCTCGAAGCGCATTTACCGATTCGTGATGTCGGCGTTCTCGCCGCTGCCGCCGGGCTGCCCGTCCTTGCCGTACGAGACGAGGTCGAAGTCGCCTTTCTCGCCGGGGATCTTGTAGACGTAGGGTTTGCCCCACGGATCGAGCGGCACGTCCTTGCGAAGGTAAGGCCCGGCCCACTTCGGCTCGGTGGCCGGGCGCGTCACCAGCGCCGTAAGCCCAAGCTCGGTCGAAGGATAGTGCCCGGTGTCGAGGCGGTACTGGTCGAGCGCCTTCTCCAGCGCGTCGATCTGCGCCTTGGCGACGTTGATCTCGGATTTGCCCACCTGATTGAAATAGCGCGGCGCGACGAACCCGGCCAGGAGGCCGATGATCAGCACCACCACGAGCAGTTCGAGCAGCGTAAAGCCGGCCACGGGCCGACGAACCCGAGTCTCTTTGGGACCCATGGAATTCCCCTCCGAAGCAGTAATGTTACTTCGCGGCGGGCCGAAAAAGCGCCGTGCGATCCGCTTTCGTGCCCTTCCGTCGCCCCGGGTCGGGCGGCGCCATTAGCTACTTCGGGCCAATGAGCGGGCCGGCGCGCTCGAACCGGCTCATTTAGGGATTGGAATGCGCTCGCCGGCGTCACCAGTCGCCCGGCGGGGCGCAGCTGTAGCTGAAAGAGAAGCGCCCGCTGTGGATCGAGGGGGCGTTATACGAAGCGGTTTGCCAAGGCCATTAATCCCCGCCGCTCGCGGCTGCCGGAGGCTAGCCGACGGAGCCGCGCAAAACCGAGAGTGGCAAGGGCGAGGACGATGAGCGCACCTGTTTGCGGTTCGGGGACCGCCGCACCTGGCTCGACGAAAGCGTTGGCATAGTTAAAGCCGGAGTCCGAGGTAACACTCCAGTTGGTGACCGGCAGCCCGGTCACGGCATCAACCACTGATGTGATGCCGCCCCACGTTAGCGTGCGCTGAAAATCAACGATGAAGGTCGCCGTGCCGGCGCCTCGATCGTCGTTGGTGGCACTGGCGGAGCCGAACGTCGTGAAGGTCATCGACACCGGCGTGGGAGCGCCGACCACGGCCTCGAACTGACCGTTGATGCGCGGCGGCGCAGGCTGATCAATCCGCAAGCCGAAATCTCCTAAAGCCAGCTGCCCGTACAGGCTGCCGCCGTACGGCCCTGGAGGAATACCCGTCCCGGTGAGAAATACCGCCGTCGATGCTCCGCCGGGAAAGGAACGCGACGGCTGGAAGCCGCCATGCAAGTCCAGCGTGTAGCTCACGCGTACACGCGTCGCGTTCGGATCGGTCGACGTGAAAGTCATCGCGTCGGATATGCCGGTTCGCACGGTGATATCGAACCTGCCGAAGCTCGCGAACGCGTTCGGCGTCACCGTCCCGTCTGCGCCGGCGCCCCATGACCCGGCCTGAGCGTGCGCATCTAGACTTCCCACCAATGAAACGCCGAGACGATCGATCGGATCCAACGTGGGTTGCAGCAGCGCCATCGCCGACGCCTGATCACCGGTGGCAGTAACCGAGCCGGAGCGATGCGTATCGGATCTGAAGATTCCGAAGCTCGTCACCTCGAACGTTTCGTATGAAGCGAAGACCTGAAAAGCCGGTGCGTCGTGCGCGACTGCCAGGGCTGCCAGGGCAAATGTGATCAGGGCAAACCTTCTGCCTGGCGACGGCCAGGCCAACGCCATTCTTATGAGCATTGGCATTCCCCCGTACGGGTGGTGACCCGCAGGTCGTTTAGCAAGCTGCGCGCCAGCGCAAATTATGCTTTGCAATCAGCTCGTATCGGCTGTCGACGGGACGAGCTGTAAACGATTCCGACGCTGGCTGGACAGCTGGAAAATGCCATTCATGGCATCGCCGCATGAATCGATGACCAATGAATCGGCCTGTCGGCTTACTCGATGCTGACGCGCAAGGCGATGGCGATCGCCCACGGCGCAAATACCAGCGCGACTATGAGGAGAGCGCCCAGAACGAGCAGCTGGCCGGCGGGTGCCAGGCCGGCAGCGGCGACATCTACGGCACCGGCGCCGAGGATCAGCACGGGCACGTAGAGCGGCAGGACCAGCAGCGCGAGCAGCACGCCGCCGCCGCGCAGGCCGAGCGTGAGCGCCGCGCCTATGGCGCCGAGGAAGCTCAGGATCGGCGTGCCAAGGACGAGCGACAGCGCGAGCACGCCGTAGACCGACACCGGGACGTCGTATTGCAGCGCGATGAGCGGCGCCATCACGACGAGCGGCAGGCCCGACACCATCCAGTGCGCAGCGGTCTTTGCCGCGGCGATGACGCCGAGCGGCGCCGCGCCTATGAGGAGCTGCTCGAGCGTGCCGTCGGCGTGGTCGCCGGCAAACAGGCGCCCGAGCGAGAGAAGGGACGAGAGCAGCGCCGAGACCCAGATGACGCCGGGCGCGATGGCGCGCAGCTGGTTCGGCTCGGCACCGACGCCGAGCGGAAAGAGGCTCGCGACGATGACGAAGAAAAGGAGCGCCACGGCCACGTCGCCGCGCCGGCGCCAGGCGAGCAGCAGCTCGCGCGCGACGAGCGTGCGCGCTACCGCGATCATCTAGCCGAGCTCGATCACGCGCGAGCCGCGATCGAGCGCGCTCGGCTGGTGCGTCGTGTAGACGAGCGCGCCGCCGGCGCGCACGTGGCGCGCCATCAACTCCTCGAGGCGGCTCGTCGCCGGCGCGTCGAGCGCCGCGAAAGGCTCATCGAGGAGCCACAGCGTCGCCGGCGATACGAGAAGCCGCGCGAGCGCGGCGCGGCGGCGCTGGCCTTGCGAGAGCTTGCGCACCGGCAGGTCCGGCACCGCGAGCGTCGAGAGCGCCGAGCGCAGCGCCTCGGCGCGCGGCTCGCCGCCGGCGAGGCGCGTCGCGATCTCCAGATTCTCGAGCGGCGTGAGCTCGTCTTTCAGCGCCGGCGCATGGCCGATGTAGACGAGCGAGCGGTGATAGTCCTCGGCGAGCCGCGCGATCGGCTCGCCCATCCAGCGCACTTCGCCCGCCGCCGGCGCCGCGAGGCCGCAGAGGATGCGCAGGAGGCTCGTCTTGCCGCTGCCATTCGGGCCGGCGATGCGCAGCGCCTGCCCGTCAGCGAGGTCGAACGAGAGCTCGCGAAACAGCGTCCGGCCGCCGCGCTCGCACGCGAGCCCCGCCGCCTCGAGCACTAGGTCTTGGAAGCCTTGTCGCCGGGCTCGGTTTTGCCCTGCTGCAGTCCTTCGGTAAGACCGATCAGGATGCCGCTCGCGAGCGTGGTGAAGTTCTCCGCCATCATCTCGGCGGCCTTGAGGGCGGTGCGCCGCTGCTGCTTCACCGCGTCGCGCATGCGATCGCCGAACTCTTCCAGCGTGCGCTCGACCTCGGCCGCGGTCTGCGTGCCCCCCGACTGCGTGTGCTGCAGCACCGTGGCCCATTGATCGCGCAGCTGCTTCGAGCCCTTCTTCGTCGCCTCCTTCACCGCGCCGACGAACTCGTCCTCGAGGCGCTCGAGCTCATCCAGCGCCTTCTTCACGTGCGACTGCCGCAGGCTCTGGCCCTGCGCGGCGAGCTGCTGCAGGGCGAGGTGATTCGCCTGCACCGCCTTCAGCACCGCCTCGTCCATCCCGGCAAACGCCTCGCCGAGCACGACGTCGCCATCGAGCTTGGAAGTGGCCGCGCCGAGATTCACGCCTTCGGTCACCGACTTCACGACGCGCCTGATCTCGCGCACCGTGAGCTCGCGCCCGCGCAGCGCCGAGAGCGTCAGCTCGCGCACCGCCGTTCGCAGGTTCTCGCCCTGCTTCACCGATTCACGCGCCAGTCCTTTCAGCACTTCGTCCGTGTCCATCGGGTCTCCTCGGGCGGCACTCGCCGCAGTGGCCGTAATGCTAATACCCGGCTTGAAGAAAAAGGGCCTTCAGCGCGCAGCAGTGCCGAACCTTTGCGCTGCGCGCAGGCGAGCCTTTGCCGCCTCTTCCTCGCGACTCCTCGGCGGCGCGCTGGTCTCGAGGGACTCGAGCAACGTCCTTGAAATCGCGGCGATGTCGTTGACGGCGTTCATGAACGCCGCGATGTTGCCTTTCGGCGGCTTGTTGTAGCCGCTCAATTTGCGCACGAACTGGAGCGCGGCCGCCCGTATCTCCTCATCGGTGGCCGGCGGCTCGAAGTTGAACAGCGTCTTGATGCTTCTGCACATGCGTACCTCGCTGGGGTGCGGCCGTAGAGGGCTTGCTCACGCGCTATTGTGTCCGTGTTTCATCGGCAGGCGACGTCCGGCTGCCGATGGCAACACTGCTGCTAGCATCCCTCGTCATGGCCGCGCAATTTATCGAGAACCGGACCTACGACGAGATCAAGGTTGGCGACAGCGCCATCCTCACCCGTACGCTGAAGCCGGAGGACATCCAGCTCTTCGCCATCATGTCGGGCGACGTCAACCCGGCGCACGTCGACCCGGAGTACGCGCACTCTTCGATGTTCCACGAGGTCATCGCCCATGGCATGTGGGGCGGTGCGCTTATCTCCACCGTGCTCGGCACCGAGTTCCCCGGCCCGGGAACCATCTACATCAGCCAGACGCTGCGGTTCTCCCGGCCCGTGAAGGTGGGCGACAGCATCACCATCCGCATCACCTGCAAGGAGAAATTCGACCACAACAAGCACATCCTCTTCGACTGCCTGTGCACGAACCAGGACGGGCGCAAGGTGATCTCGGGCGAGGCGGAAGTGCTCGCGCCCAGCGAGAAGGTGAAGCGCGAGCGCATGGAGCTGCCCGAGGTGACCATCTCGGACCGCTGGTCGCGCTACAAGAAGCTCCTCGCGCGCGCCACGGGGCTCTCCGCTGCCACGGCGGCGTTTGCGCAGCCGGTATACGCGGAGTCACTGCGCAGCGCGGTGACCGCCTCCGAGTCCCGCATCCTGCGCCCGGTGCTGATCGGCCCGGAAAAAATGATGCGCGACGTGGCCCAGCAGCACGGCATCGACCTCCTCGGCTGCCGCATCATCGACGTGCCGCACGCGCGCATGGCCGTGGCGCGCGCCGTGGAGATGGCGCGCTCCGGCGAGGTGGACCTCATCGTGCAGGGGGACATGACCACGGCGGACTTCATGCAGCGGCTGATCGGCTCCGAGGGCCTGCGCGGCGTGCGCCGCTTCTCGCACGTGCTCTACCTCGACGTGCCGAGCTACCCTCGGCCGGTCATCCTCAGCGACATGATGCTCAATATCGAGCCCACGCTCGAGGAAAAGATCGAAATCGTGCAGAACGCGATCGACTTCGCGCATCTCCTCGGCATCGCCGAACCGAAGGTGGCGATCCTCGCCGGCATCGACACCGTCACGCCGAAGATGCGCGCCACCCTCGACGCTGCGGCGCTCTGCAAGATGGCCGACCGCGGCCAGATCACGGGCGGCGTGCTCGACGGGCCGCTCGGCATCGACAACGCGATCTCGCTCGTCGCCGCGCGCAACGCCGAGCTCAAATCGCCGGTCGCCGGCCGGGCGGACGTGCTGATCGCCCCGGATCTCGAAGCGGGCAACATGCTCGCGAAGCAGCTCGAGCACCTCTCCGACGCGATCTCGGGCGGCGTTGTGCTCGGCGGGCGCGTGCCGCTCGTGCTTGCGAACCGCAACGACTCGATCGAGAGCCGCGTCGCTTCGCTCGTGCTCGCGCTGCTCGTCAGTTCAAATCAAGCGCGTGGCGCTTGAGCGCCGAGAGCGGCGCGTACTTGAGGACGTTCTCGTGCGTCGCTTCCAGGATCACGCGCGGCGCCTTGCCCGCCTCCCACGCCTCGACCCAGCGCAGCACATGCAGGCACCAGCGGTCGCCGTGCTTCAAGCCCCGGAAGCGCATCTCCGGCCGCGGCGTCACTAGGTCGTTGCCGCGCGAGACGCTGAACTCGAGGAACTCGTCGGTCACCTGCACGCACACGAGATGCGCGACGCCGTCGGTGTCGTGGGTGGAGCACGAGCCGTCGCGGAAGTAGCCGGTGAGTGGAGCATAGCTGCAGGCACGCAGCTCGCCGCCGAGCACGTTCTTTTCGCTTTTCATATCGCGACGGCGGCAATGTGCCGCTTGAGTAGCTCGACGTCCGCGTCGATCAGCTCGCAGCGCTGCGGCCGCTCTTCCAGCCCGGCGAACTCGGCGGGGCGCACGGGCTCGCGCCCGAGCGCCGCGCGGATCGTCTCGGCGAACTTCACCGGCAGCGCGGTCTCGAGGCAGAGAAGCGGCACGCCGGGCTCGCGATGTTGCAGGCCGACGTGCACGCCATCCGCGGTGTGCGGATCGATCATCACGCCGTATTTTGTATAAATTGCCCGTATCGTGGCCAGCCGGTCGGCATGGCGGCTGCGTCCCGAGACGAAGCCGCTCTCGGCGACGCGCGCGTAATACGGCGAGTTCGTGAGATCGAGCTCGCCTTTCGCCTCCAGCGTGCGCCAGAGATCGCGCAGCCGCACGCCGTCGCGCCCGACGAGATCGTAGACATAGCGCTCGAAGTTCGACGCCTTGGAGATGTCCATCGACGGGCTGGAGGTCTTCTTCGCTTTTTTCCGCACGCGATAACGCCCGGTGCGGAAGAACTCGTCCAGCACGTCGTTCTCGTTGGTCGCGACGATCAGGCGGCGCACGGGCAGGCCCATCCGTCGCGCGACATAGCCGGCGTACACGTTGCCGAAATTGCCGGAGGGCACGGCGAAGCTCACCTGCTCGTTATCGGCGCGCGTCGCGGCGAAATAGCCTTTGAAGTAATAGACCACCTGCGCGGCGACGCGCGCCCAGTTGATCGAGTTCACCGCGCCCACGCGATGGCGCTCCTTGAACGCGGCGTCGGCGTTCACCTGCTTCACGAGATCCTGGCAGTCGTCGAACACGCCGCGTACGGCGATGTTGTGGATGTTCGGCTCCTGCAGCGAGTACATCTGCGCCGCCTGGAACGGTGTCATGCGCTTCCAGGGCGAGAGCATGAAGACATGGATGCCGCTCTTGCCGCGCAGCGCATATTCGGCCGCCGTGCCGGTGTCGCCGGAGGTCGCGCCGAGGATTTTCAGGCGCTGGCCCTCGAAGAGATTGCCGAGGAGCTGCATGGCGAGGTCCTTGAACGCGGCGCTCGGGCCGTTCGACAAGGCGACGAGATGCAGGCCGGGCTCAAGCGTCTTCAGCGGCGTGATCTCGTCGCCGCCGAAGATGCGCCCGCTGTAAGTTCGAGCGACAAGCTCGTCGAGGCGCGGCACGTCGTCCATGAACTCGCGCAGCACGGCGGTGGCGAGCTCGGGATAGGGAAGGCGCCGCCAGCGGCCCAGGTCGGCCTGCGGCAGCTGCTCCGGCACGTACAGGCCGCCGTCGGCGGCGAGGCCTTCGAGCAGGATGTCGGAAAAACGCTGGGGCTTGCCGCCGCCGCGGGTGCTGACGTAGCGCACTGCTACTTCGTTTCTTGGCGCTTCTTCGCCAGCTCGTTGAACCTGCGCACCTGCTCCGGCGACGCCTTCTTGTGCGCGACCTGCTTCGCCGCCGGTTTCTTGCGCGGCGCCTTGTCCTGCGCCAGCGCCGGCGCCGCGAGCACCAGCGCAAGCGCGATGGCGAGCGACTTCACAGCAGCTCCTCCATGCGCAGCCGCACGATGCTGCCGGTCACGCTGTCGAGCCGCTCAATGCGCGCGGTCGCCTGCTCGACATGACGTTCGAGCGCTCTGTGCGTGAGCATGACGATGTCGACCTGGCTCTCGCCCTCGCCCGGCTCCTTCTGCACCATCGCCTCGATGGAGATCTTGCAGTCTGCAAGCACGCGCGTGATGTCCGCGAGCACGCCCGGCCGGTCGAGCACGCGCATGCGCAGGTAATAAGAGCTCTCGACGTCCTGGATCGGCAGCACCGGCGTGTCCGAGAGCTGGTCGGGCTGGAAGGCGAGATGCGGCACGCGATGCTCGGGGTCCGCGGTAATCAGCCGCGTGACGTCGACGAGGTCCGCGACCACCGCGCTCGCCGTCGGATAGGCGCCGGCGCCGGCGCCGTAGTAGAGGGTGGCGCCCACCGCGTCGCCTTTGACGAGGATGGCGTTCATCACGCCCTCGACGTTGGCGATCAGGCGTCGCGCCGGCACGAGCGTCGGGTGCACGCGCAGCTCGATGCCCTTCGCCGCGCGGCGCGCGATACCGAGGAGCTTGATGCGGTAGCCGAGCTCTTCCGCGTAGGAAATGTCCTCGCGCGTGAGCTTGGCAATGCCTTCGGTATACACCTTCTTGAACTGCATCGGGATACCGAACGCAAGCGCCGACAGGATGGTGAGCTTGTGCGCCGCGTCGACGCCCTCGATGTCGAAGGCCGGATCGGCCTCGGCGTAGCCGCGCTTCTGCGCGTCCTCCAGCGCCGCGGCAAAGGTCAGGCCTTTTTCGCGCATCTCGGAGAGGATGAAGTTCGAGGTGCCGTTGATGATGCCGGCGATCCACTCGATGCGGTTCGCGGTCAGACCTTCGCGCAGCGCCTTGATGATCGGCACGCCGCCCGCCACCGCGGCTTCGAACGCCACCATCACGCCCTTCTTCTGGGCGGCGGCAAAGATCTCGTTGCCATGCATCGCCAGCAGCGCCTTGTTCGCCGTCACCACGTGCTTGCCGTGGGCGATCGCCTCGAGCTGCAGATCCTTGGCGATGGTCGTGCCGCCGATCAGCTCCACGACGATGTCGACGTCGGGCGAGCGCACCACCTCGAAGGCGTCGCCATGGATGCGCGCGCGGTCGCCGACCTTGCGGCGCGCGAGCTCGTTCGCGCGCTCGGCGACCTGCGTGATCTGGATCGGGCGGCCGGCGCGCCGCTGGATCTCGTCGGCGTTGCGGTTGAGGACCTCCCAGGTACCGCCGCCGACCGTGCCGATGCCGAGCAGGCCGACGCGGATGGGTTTCACGCCGCGCCTCTTAGGAGCCCGTCCTTGCGGAACATGTCGCGGATGCCGCGCGCCGCCTGGCGCAGCCGCAGCTCGTTCTCGATCAGCGCGATCCTCACGTGATCGTCGCCGTAGTCGCCGAAGCCGATGCCCGGCGCCACCGCGATCTTCGCGTGCGTGAGGAGGCGCTTGGTGAACTCGATCGAGCCGAGCTTGGCGTAGTACTCGGGAATCTTCGCCCAGATGTACATCGACGCCCTGGGGTTCTCGACCATCCAGCCGCTGTCGTGCAGCGCCTTCACCATGACGTTGCGCCGCTTCTCGTAGGTGTGCCGGATCTCGGCCACGCATTGCTGCGGGCCCTCGAGCGCGACGATCGATGCGACCTGTACCGGGGTGAAGCTGCCGTAATCGTGGTAGCTCTTGATGCGCGCGAGCGCGTGCACGAGATCCTTGTTGCCCACCATGAAGCCGATGCGCCAGCCGGCCATGTTGTAGCTCTTGGACATGGTGAAGAACTCGACCGCGACGTCGCGCGCGCCCGGCACCTGCATGATCGACGGCGCCGTGTAGCCATCGAAGACGATGTCGGCGTACGCCAAGTCATGGACCACGAGGATGTTGTGCTCGCGCGCGATGGCGATGACGCGCTCGAAGAACGCGAGGTCGACGCATTGTGCCGTCGGGTTCGACGGGAAGCCGATCACCAGCATCTTCGGCTTCGGCGTGAGCTCGCGGATGGCGCGCTCGAGCTCGATGAAGAAATCGACGCCCGGCGTCATGCGCACGGAGCGGATGTCGGCGCCGGCGATGATGGCGCCGTAGATGTGTATCGGGTACGACGGGTTCGGGACCAGCACGGTGTCGCCACGCTCGAGGCATGCGAGCATCAGGTGCGCGAGCCCTTCCTTCGAACCGATGGTGACGATCGCTTCCGATTCCGGATCGAGCTCGACCTCGTAGCGGCGCTGGTACCAGTCGCAGATCGCCTTTCTCAGGCGCGGAATTCCCTTGGAGACGGAATAACCATGCGTGTCCTGACGGCTCGCGGCTTCGCACAGCTTTTCGACGATGTGCTTCGGCGTCGGCCCGTCGGGATTGCCCATCGACAGATCGATGACATCCTCGCCGTGCCGGCGCGCCGCCATCTTCAACTCGTTGGTGATGTTGAAGACGTACGGCGGAAGCCGCTTAATCCTTGAAAATTCACGCATTGCTAAAATTGTAGCGTGAAACTTCACGCCTCCGTCCCGAGCGGCGCCAACACCATCACGAGCTACGGCGACGATTACGTCGCGGTGAACGGCGCGCGCCGCGATCGCAACGTCATCGTCACCGCAGCCGAAGTTCGCGCGTGGAGCGCAGCCGACTTCGCCCATCTCACCGTGGACAATTTCTCCGAGCTCGCCCGCCTCGGCGTCGAGATCGTGCTGCTCGGCACCGGCAGCCGCCAGCGCTTCCCGCATCCGCGGCTCACCGCGCCGCTCGGCGAGGCGCGCATCGGCCTCGAGGTGATGGACACCAAGGCCGCCTGCCGCACCTACAACATCCTCGTCGCTGAAGAGCGCCGCGTCGCGCTCGCGCTTCTCTTCGAGTGACGGCGCGCGCGGCGGGCCTCTGGGTCCTGGCTGCGGTCCTGTGGTTCGGCACGCTCGCCATCCGCCCGCTCTACAAGGCGGACGAGAGCCGCTATGGTGAGATCTCGCGCGAGATGGTGGCGAGCGGTGACTGGCTGACGCCGCGCCTGAACGGTTTCAAGTACTTCGAGAAGCCGCCGCTGCAGTACTGGGCGACGGCGGCGCTTTTTGAAATGTTCGGTGAGCGCGACTGGGTCGCACGCCTATGGAGCGCGCTTCTCGGCTTTGCCGGCATCGCGCTCACCTTCCATGCGGGCAAGCGGCTCTACGGCCCGCAGATCGGCGCCATCGCCGCCGCGGCGCTCGCCGGCGCGCCGCTCTACGTGGTGCTGGGACAGGTGAACGCGCTCGACATGGGCGTGACGTTCTTTCTTTCGGCCGCCATCTTCGCGCTCGCGCTCGGACGACCGTTCGCCTTCTGGATCGCCTGCGCGCTCGCGGTGCTGAGCAAAGGACTGATCGGCATCGTCCTGCCGCTCGCGACCGCGGCGCTCTACATCCTGCTCGCTCGCGACTGGGCGCTCGTGCGCCGCATGCGTGCGCTTGCTGGCGGGGCACTCTTCCTCGTAATCGCGGCGCCGTGGTTCATCGCCGTCTCGGCCGCCAATCCGCAATTCGCGCACTTCTTCTTCGTGCAGGAGCACTTCCAGCGCTTCACCACGGAAATGCATCAGCGCGCGCATCCCTGGTGGTACTTCATGCCGGTGCTGGCAGCGGGCTTCGCGCCGTTGCTCCTGCCCCTCGCCGGGTCGGCGCTGCGCGCATTGCGCGAGCGGAGCAAGGCGGACCTGCTGCTCTGGTGCTGGGCGATCGTCGTCTTCCTGTTCTTCTCTGCGTCGGGGTCGAAGCTGCCGCCGTACATCCTGCCGATCTTCCCGGCGCTCGCGCTGCTGGCGGCGCGCTCGCTTACCCGGCGCGTGCTGGTCGCCCAGGGGCTTGCGCTCCTCGTCGGCGCCCTTGCCGCCGCGCTCGCCATCCAGCGGCTCGCCGCCGGCGGGCCTTATGCCGTTTACGGCCACTGGCTGATCGTCTCGGCGCTTTTTCTCGGCGTCAGCGCCGCCGCGGCGTGGGATCTCGCGCGGCGGGAGCGGCTGCGGGGCGCAGTGCTCGCGCTATCTATCGGGGGTTTGGTCGCGACCCAGCTCGGCCTTGCCGCGCACCGCACGATGGCCGATCGCTTCAGCGTCGCCGGCACGGTGGCCGCGCTCGCCGAGCGGCCGAGCGCCGCTGCGCCGGTGTTCACCGTCGATGGGTATGACCATACGATTCCCTGGACGCTGCGGCGAACGGTCACCATGGTCCATTACCGCGACGAGCTCGGCGTGGCGATCGACTGGGAGCGGGAGAAATTCGTGCCCGATCTCGCGGCATTCGCCGCTCGCTGGCGCGCCGAGCGCGAAGCATGGGCGTTCGTGCCGGCGAACGCGGTCGAGCGCCTGAGCGGCGAGCTGGGCCTCGAGATGCACGTGATGGCCCGCGGGCCGCAGTACGCCATCGTCAAAAAGCCCTGAGCCATCGGTATCATCCCGCGGTGCCGGACTTCCTGCCTTTCACGCGCCCGACGATCGATGAGGCGACCATCGCCGGCGTCGCCGAGGTGCTGCGCTCGGGCTGGATCACCTCCGGCCCGCAGGTGAAGAGCTTCGAGGCCGCGCTCTCGCGGCACTGCGACGGCCGGCCGGTGCGCTGCTTCAACTCGGGCACCGCCACGCTCGAAGTCGCGCTGCGCCTGGCCGGCATCGGGCCGGGAGACGAAGTCATCACCACGCCGCTCTCCTGGGTGGCGACCGCCAATGTCGTGCTGGAAGTCGGCGCGCGGCCGGTGTTCGTCGAGGTCGATCCGGCGACGCGCAACATCGACCTCGCCGCCACCGAGGCCGCCATAACTGTCAGGACGCGCGCCATTATCCCGGTGGATCTGGCCGGGCTGCCGGTCGATCGCGACCGGCTTTATGACATCGCGCGCCGCCACAAGCTGCGCGTCGTCGAGGACGCCGCGCAATCGTTCGGCGCCAACTGGCGCGGAAGAACGCTCGGCAGCTTCGGCGATTTCGTCTCCTTCAGCTTCCATGCCAACAAGAACATCACCAGTGCCGAGGGCGGCGCGCTGGTGCTGCCCGACGAGAGCCTGATCGCGCGCTGCGAGCAGCTGCGGCTGCAGGGGGTGATCCGCACCGGCGAGGACGGCATGGACGTCGAGGTCGCGGGCGGCAAGTTCAACCTCACCGACGTCGCCGCGCGCATCGGCCTCGGGCAGCTGCCGCACCTCGAGCGCTTCACGCAAAGGCGCCGCGCGCTCGCGCGGCGCTATTTCGAGCGCTGGGACCGCAACCTCGCCTGCGAGCTGCCGCCGGCGGATTTCGAGCAGTCGAACTGGCACATGTTCCAGGTCGTGCTCCCCGACGGGGTGGCGCGCGCGCGCTTCATCGCCGCGATGCGCGAACACGCGATCGGCATCGGCGTGCACTATCCGGCGATGCATCTCTTCAAGCTATATCGGCAACTCGGCTGGCGCGCCGGGCAGTTCCCGCACGCCGAGCGCATCGGCCGGCAGATCGCGACGCTGCCGCTCTTCCCGGCGATGGCCGATAGCGACGTCGACCGAGTGTGCGAGGCCGCAGCCAAGGTGCTCAGAAAAATGGTGACAGCCACCCATTAAATGAACCTGTCCGTCGTCATCCCCGTATACAACGAGGAGGCTGGGCTCGCGACGCTCTTCGCCCGGCTCTACCCGGCGCTCGATGCGCTCGGCGCAAGCTACGAGGTGATTTTCGTGAACGATGGCAGCCGCGACCGTTCTGCCGCCCTCCTGCGCGAACAGTTCGCAAGACGCCCCGATGTGACGCGGGTGGTGCTCCTGAACGGCAACTTCGGCCAGCACATGGCGATCATGGCGGGCTTCGAGCGCGTGCGCGGCGAGCGCGTGGTGACGCTCGATGCCGACCTGCAGAATCCGCCCGAGGAGATCGCCAAGCTCCTCGCGAAGATGGATGAGGGCTACGACTACGTCGGCGGTGTGCGGAGCGAGCGGCACGACAACGCCTTCCGGCGGGTCGGTTCACGCGCCATGAATCGCCTGCGCGAGCGCATCACCCGGATCCGCATGACCGACCAGGGCTGCATGCTGCGCGCCTATAGCCGCGACATCATCGATGCGATCAACGCCTGCCGCGAAGTGAGCACGTTCATCCCGGCGCTGGCCTATACTTTTGCGCGGCGGCCCTCCGAAGTGGAGGTGGCGCACGAGGCGCGCGCCGCCGGCAAGTCCAAGTACTCGCTCTATAGCCTCATCCGCCTGAACTTCGATCTGGTCACCGGTTTCTCGGTGGTGCCGCTGCAGCTTTTCTCGTTCTTCGGCATCCTGGTGTCGATCGGCTCCGTGCTGCTTTACGTCGTGATCATGATCCGCCGCATCGTCGCCGGCGCGCCCATTGATGCGCTCGGGACGTTTTGGGATCGCGACGTCCTGCAATTCTTCCTCACGGGCATGGTGCTTTTCGGCCTTGGCCTGGTCGGCGAGTATGTCGGCCGCATCTACCAGCAGGTGCGCGCCCGGCCGCGCTACCTGGTGCAGGCAGTACTCGAGCGCGAAAGCGCCACCCCTTCTTGGCAAGCGCGGTCGTCTTCGGCTACCACGACGTAGGCGTGCGCTGCCTCGGCGCGCTGCTCGACGCGCGCGTCGCGGTGCCGCTCGTCATCACGCACCGCGACGATCCGCACGAGCGCATCTGGTTCGCGAGCGTGGCCGAGCTCGCGCGCCGCCAAGGCATCGAAACGCTGCTTGATCCCGACGCGCCGCAAGTTCTCGCCAGGCTGCGCGTCCTGCCGCCGGATTTCATCTTCTCGTTCTACTACCGCCGCATGCTGCCGCCCGAGGTGCTCGCCTGCGCCAAGCGCGGCGCCTACAACATGCACGGTTCGCTGCTGCCGAAGTACCGCGGCCGCGCGCCCGTCAACTGGGCCGTGCTGCACGGCGAGAGCGAAACCGGGGCGACACTGCACGAGATGGTGGCGAAGCCCGATGCGGGCCGCATCGTCGATCAGCAGGCGGTGCCGATCGGTCCGGACGACACGGCGGCCGAAGTGTTCGCTCGCGTCACCGACGCCGCCGAGCTCGTCATGCGCCGAAGCATCGGGCCGCTCCTCGCCGGCAGTGCGCAGTTCAGACCCAATGACCTCGCGAAGGGCCGCTATTTCGGCGGCCGCCGCCCCGAAGACGGCCGCATCGACTGGTCGAAGAGCGCGCACGAGATCCACAACCTCGTGCGCGCGGTGGCGCCGCCTTACCCGGGGGCGTTCTGCGATCGGTTGTTCGTTCATCGCACACAGATCACCGAGCGCAGCGCGCCGGCGCGCGAACCCGGCCCGTATCGCGAGCACGGCGAATGGTTCGCGCTCTGCGGCGATGGTAAAGTCCTGCGCCTTCTCGAAGTGCAGGAAAAATAATGAAGCGAATTCTCATCCTCGGGGTGAATGGCTTCATCGGCCATCACCTGTCGAAGCGCATCCTGGCGACGACCGATTGGGACGTCTACGGGATGGACATGCAGACCGAGCGGATCGCCGATCTGCTGGAAGAGCCGCGCTTTCACTTCTTCGAGGGCGACATCACCATCAACCGGGAGTGGATCGAGTACCACATCCGCAAGTGCGACACGGTGCTGCCGCTCGTAGCGATCGCCACGCCCGCCACCTACGTCAAGGAGCCGCTGCGCGTCTTCGAGCTCGACTTCGAGGCGAACCTGCCGATCGTGCGCGCCTGCGTGCGGCACAAGAAGCGCCTGGTGTTCCCCTCCACCTCCGAGGTGTACGGCATGTCGCCCGACCGGCAGTTCGACCCCGAAGATTCACCCCTGGTGTACGGGCCGATCAACCGCCAGCGCTGGATCTATGCCTGCTCGAAGCAGCTCATGGACCGCGTCATCTGGGCCTATGGCGACAAGGAGGGCCTCGACTTCACGCTCTTCCGGCCGTTCAACTGGATCGGCGCCGGGCTCGATTCCCTCGCTACGCCCAAGGAGGGAAGCTCGCGCGTCGTCACCCAGTTCTTCGGCCACATCGTGCGCGGCGAAAAGATTCAGCTGGTGGACGGGGGCCGGCAGAAGCGCGCCTTTACCTACATCGACGACGGCATCGACGCGCTGATCGCGATCATCGCCAACAAGAACGGCATCGCCTCGCGCAAGATCTACAACATCGGCAATCCGAAAAACAACATCTCGGTGCGCGAGCTCGCCGAGCACATGGTGAAGCTCGCGCTCGACTATCCCGAATACCGGGACGCGGCGCGCAAGGTGCGCATCGTCAAGACCACCGCCGATCGCTACTACGGTCGCGGCTACCAGGACATGCAGAACCGCGTGCCGAAGATCGACAACACCATGCGCGAGCTCGTCTGGCGCCCGCGCGTCGCCATGCGCGAGGCGCTGAAGCGCATCTACGATGCCTATCGAACCGACATCGCCGAGGCGCGCCACCTCGTGAAGTGAGACTGGCGCTCAAGATCGACGTCGACACCTTTCGCGGTACTGAGGAAGGCGTGCCGCGGCTTGCCCGACTGCTCGAAAAGCATCGGGCCGGCGGCACGTTTCTCTTCAGCCTCGGCCCGGACCATACCGGCCGGGCGCTGCGGCGCATTTTTCGGCCCGGCTTCTTTGCCAAGGTCAATCGCACCTCGGTGCTCGAGCACTACGGCGTGCGCACGCTCCTGTACGGCACGCTGCTGCCCGGCCCCGACATCGGCCGGCGCTGCGCCGAGCGCCTGAGAGCCGTGCGCGACGCCGGCTTCGAGGTGGGGGTGCACTGCTGGGATCACGTGCGCTGGCAGGACTTCGTCGCCGCGCGCGACGCGGCTTGGACCCAGCGCGAAATGGACCTCGCCTGTGCGCGCTTCAGCGAGGTTTTCGCCGAGGCGCCGCGCACCTGGGGCGCCGCCGGTTGGCAGACGAATGTGCACGCCGCGCGCTACGAGGAGCGCTTCGACTACGCGTCCGACACGCGCGGCAGGGCGCCCTTTCAGCCGGTGTGGAATGGACGGCGGGTCGGCTGCCCGCAGGTGCCGACGACGCTGCCGACGCTCGACGAGCTGATCGGCCGCGAAGCGGACGTGGTGCAGCACTTGCTCGGCCTCACGCGTGAGCGCGACCGGGACCACGTCTTCACCGCGCATGCCGAGCTCGAGGGCGGCAAGCTGATGCCGATGTTCGAGGCGCTGCTGGCGGGCTGGAAGGCGCAGGGTTACGAGCTCGTCGCGACGCGCGAGATCCCGCGCGAGCGGCTGCCGCAGCACGAGGTTGTAATTGGCGAGGTGCCGGGACGCTCCGGCACGCTCGCGCTGCAAGGAAAGGAAGCAAGGCCATGAGCGCGCTCTTCCCGGGATTTGAATCGCGGCGCGTGCGCGCGAGCGGCGCGACGATCAATCTCGAGATCGGCGGCGACGGGCCACCGCTGCTCCTCCTCCATGGCTATCCGCAGACCCACGCGATGTGGCACAAGGTGGCGCCGGAGCTTGCGCGCGAGTACACGGTGGTCTGCCCCGATCTGCGCGGCTACGGCGACTCGTCCAAGCCGCGCGGGCTGCCTGATCACGCCAACTATGCCAAGCGCGCCATGGCGCTCGACATGGCGGAGGTGATGGAGTCGCTCGGCTTCCTCGGCTTCCATGTCGTCGGCCACGACCGCGGCGGTCGCGTCGGCCATCGCCTGGCGCGCGATTTCGCAAAGCGCGTGCGAACGCTGACGGTGCTCGACATCTCGCCGACGCTGAAGATGTACCAGAGCACCACCCTGCAGTTCGCCAAGGCTTACTGGCACTGGTTCTTCCTGATCCAGGAGGCGCCGCTGCCGGAGCGCCTGCTCGCCGGGCATGTACCGTGGTACATCCTGAAGCGCCTCGGGCGCGGCAAGAGCGGCCTCAAGTACTTCGACCGGCGCGCGATCCTCGAATACACGCGCGCGTTTCGCGACCCGCGCACCATCCACGCCACCTGCGAGGACTATCGCGCGGCGGCGACCATCGATCTCGTGCACGACAAGCAGGAGCGCAAGAAGCTGCGCATGCCGCTGCTCGCGCTCTGGGGACGCCACGGCGTCATCGCCGCGCTTTTCGACTGCCTGGCGGACTGGCGCGAAGTCGCCGAGGACGTGCGCGGCAAGGCGCTCAACTGCGGGCACTTCATCGCCGAGGAAAAGCCGCGCGAACTCGTTGCCGAGCTGCGCCGCTTCCTCGAGCCGCGGCGCTAGCGTTCGAGCGGCAGCGTCAGAGTAAAGCGCGCGCCTTTGCCGGGGCGCGATTCGGCGGTGAGGTCGCCGCCGTGGACCGCGGCGATGCGTTTGGCGATGTAGAGCCCGAGCCCGAGGCCGCCCTCGCCGGCGCGGCCGGTACGGTAGCGATCGAAGAGGTAGGGAAGCTCGCCGGCCGGGATGCCGGGCCCCTCGTCGATCACCTCGACCACCGCGCAGCGGCTGCGGTCCTCGCGCTCCTCGCGCCGCACGAAGATGTTGATCGCGGCGCTCGCGGGCGACTTCTGGATGGCGTTGGCCACCACGTTCTCCAGGCACTGGCGCAGGCGCGCCGGGTCGCCGGCAACGCGGATGTCGTCTCCCTGCTGCACGGTCACCTGGATCGCGTGCTGCGCCGAGCCGAAGGCGCCGACGATGTCGCGCACCAGCGCGCTGAGCTCGATCGCCTGCGGCTGGATGTCGAACATGCCGCGATCGAGGCGCGACACGTCGAGGATGTCGCTCACGAGATCCGAGAGCCGGCCGATCGAGCGGCCGAGGAGCTCGAGGTCGCGCAGCTCGTCGCCACGGTCCTCGCGCTGCGCGCGCAGGCGCAGCACGTCAAGGCGCATGTTGAGCGGCGAGATGTAATTGCGCAGATCGTGCGCCAGCACGGTGATGAGTTCCTCGGCGCCCGCACGCCGGCCCTCTTCAGCGGCATTGCGGCTGATTTCCTCCGCGAGCTGCGCGCGATGCGCGACCACGCCGATCCAGCGCGCCACCGTCTCCATGAAGCGCGCATCCTCCGGGGTGAAGAAATCCTGCTGTAGCGAGGCGACCATCATCATGCCGCGACGCTCGCCGGCGACCTCGAGCGGCACACCGAGATTCGACTTGATCTTCAGCACCTCGCGGATGCCTGGGATTTCGTCGGTATCCTCGTCGATTCGCCCGCTGACGAACGTCTCGCCGTTCTTGAAGACACGCACCGTGCGGCCGCCGTTGGATAGCGGCAGCACGTCGAGGCCGAACTGACGCTGCAGCATCGACAGCGGCTGCGTGCTGCTGCCGACCGCCACCAGCGAATCGCGCGCGGCGTCGTAGATGAAGGCATCGACCTTGTCGGCGCCCGAGGCGCGCGCGATCACGTCGCTCACATGGGAGAGCGTCGCCTTCAGGTCGCCCGCCGGCAAATGCAGCAGCTGCTCGAGAACATCGAGCAAGCGCTGCGATAGAAGCGAACCCCCACGATCCACGCTGCATCATCGCGCAATCGCCGTGCCGACGGCGCGAACTCGGGGCACTTCGCCGCCGCAACGGCCGATTGACTGCGAAGCTTGCTCGGTCCTCGCTCTACATGTCCGAAGAGCGGCCGCGGGAAGCCTTACCGAGGCGGGCCCGGGCAGGCAGTTACGCGAGTTCCAGAGCGAAAGCCCTTTTGTTTCAGGCGTCTAAGGTCGGGCTTGCAGCGACAAGAAAAAACGTGTTTACTGAAAGCGTTAGAGCACGTTGCTAAGAAGGGTACTTAAAACCTCTGGAAATGCTCGGCAAGCCGGTCCCTGACTTCAGTCCCACCACCGGCGGCAACCCCTTGCGATTGAACACGCTTCGCGGAACGAGGCCGCAGGGCACCGATTTCCGCGATCGCTGCGACGATTTCAACCGCGCCGCCCGCGAGGTCAACTGGGTATCGCGCGCTTCCATGAGCTTGCCGTTCCAGCGGCGCGCTGCGATTGCGAGGAGCAGGTCTGCACGCAGTTCGGCGCACGAAGCAGAAGAACATGTACGGAAAAAAGGTCCGCGGCATCGAGCGCAGCACCTTCGTCATCGACGAGAGGGAATGCTCGCGCGCAAATGGCGCGGGGTGAAAGTGCCTAGCCACGTCGAGGAGATATTGAGCTTTGTTAAACCCCTATGATGTCGAGCAGCCTGCCGGTGATGGTCCCTCCCTTTCCTTTTCCGCTGACGTGAAATCGCCCACCGCCGCGCGCAAATCGAAAATCAAGAAGGTCTTCGTGCTCGACACCAACGTGCTGATGCACGACCCGACGAGCCTCTTTCGCTTCGACGAGCACGACGTCTACATCCCGATCGCGACGCTCGAAGAGCTCGATTCGCACAAGCGCGGGCTGTCGGACGTCTCGCGCAACGCGCGCCAGGCGAGCCGCTTCCTGGACGAAATTGTCTCGAGCGCCGTCGCCGACATAAAAGCCGGCCTTGTGCTAAAGACCCGCGACGGGCAAAGCGCCCGCGGGCGGCTCTTCCTGCAGACGGAGGCCATGAACGGCCAGCTGCCGACGACCCTCGCCTCGGGCAAGACCGACAACCAGATCCTGTCGGTCGTGCGCTCACTGCAGGAGCGCGATTCGGCGCGCGAGGTGGTGCTGGTGTCGAAAGACATCAACATGCGCATCAAGGCGCGTGCGCTCGGCCTCGCCGCCGAGGACTACACCAACGACAAGGTGCTCGAGGACGCCGATCTGCTCTACACCGGCGTGCGGCGCCTGCCGGCCGATTTCTGGGATACGCATGGGCGCGATGTCGAGTCCTGGAAAAAGGAAGGCCACACCTACTACCGCGTGCGCGGACCGCTGGTCTCCAAGCTGCACCTGAACGAGTTCATCTACGACGAGAGCGGCGAGAAGCCGCTCTACGCGCTGGTGAAGGAGACCTCGGGCCGCGTCGCGGTGATCGAGACGCTGCGCGACTACACGCATGCGAAAAACGCGGTGTGGGGCATCACGGCGAGAAACCGCGAGCAGAACTTCGCCTTGAACCTCCTCATGAACCCGGCGATCGACTTCATCACGCTTCTCGGGCAGGCGGGGACCGGCAAGACGCTGCTCGCGCTCGCCGCGGGGCTCACGCAGGTGCTCGATGACAAGCGCTACTCGGAAATCATCATGACGCGCGTCACCGTGCCGCTCGGCGAGGACATCGGCTTTCTGCCCGGCACCGAGGAAGAGAAGATGACCCCGTGGATGGGCGCGCTCGAGGACAACCTCGATGTCCTGAACGCGACCGACGAGTCAGGCGGCGAATGGGGACGCGCGGCGACGCGCGACCTCGTGCGATCGCGCATCAAGGTGAAGTCGCTCAACTTCATGCGCGGGCGCACTTTCATCAACCGGTGGCTGATCATCGACGAGGCGCAGAACTTGACGCCAAAGCAGATGAAGACGCTGGTGACGCGCGCCGGGCCCGGCACGAAGGTCGTGTGCCTCGGCAACATCGCGCAGATCGACACGCCCTACCTCACCGAGGGCTCCTCAGGGCTCACCTACGTCGTCGACCGCATGAAGGACTGGAGCCACGCCGGCCACGTGACGCTCGCCCGCGGCGAGCGCTCCCGCCTCGCCGACCACGCCGCCGACGTGCTGTAAAAATCGGGGTCAGAGCCCGATTTAAATAGGGCTCTGACCCCGATTTCAGGAATAAGAAAGCTCGGGGGCCTGTTTCGACAACTTAACGGACGTTTCTGCTAAATTCCGCCGCTCCCAATGCTCCGTAGGACTCCCATGACGTCATTTGCTCGCGCGTTAGCGCTGGTTGCGCTGCTGGTTCCCTTTGCCGCCACCGCCCAGAAGTTCGAACCGCAGGTCGGCCAGGCGGGCAAGGACGTGATCTGGGTGCCGACGCCCGAGGAAGTGGTAGACCGCATGCTTACCATGGCGCAGGTGACGCCCAACGATTACGTGTTCGACCTCGGCTCGGGCGACGGCCGTACCGTAATCATGGCGGCGAAGAAGTTCGGCGCGCGGGCGCAAGGCATCGAATACAACCCCGACATGGTGAAGCTCTCGGAGGAGAACGCGCAGAAGGCGGGCGTCGCCGAGCGCGCGCAGTTCCGCCGCGCCGACATTTTCGCCACCGACTTCTCGCAGGCGACGGTGATCACGCTCTATCTGCTGCCGGCGCTCAACATGAAGCTGAGGCCGACCATCCTCGGGATGAAGCCCGGCACGCGCGTCGCGTCGCACTCCTTCACCATGGAGGACTGGGAAGCCGACGAGATCTCGACCATGGACGGACGCCGCGCCTACTTCTGGATCGTGCCGGCGAACGTGATGGGCACCTGGACCCTCGACGCCGGCGGCCAGAAGGCCGAAATGACGCTCGAGCAGACGTTCCAGAAGATCAACGGCACCGTAGCGCTCGGCAATGTGCAGGGCGGCCTGCGCGAGGCGCGCATGCGCGGCCCGCAGATCAGCTTCGCCTACGTCGACCCGTCGGGCGTGCGCCGCGAGTTCGCCGGGCAGGTGAACGGCCGCCAGATGCAGGGCACGTTCCGCGACGACAAGGGCCAGACCGGCAACTGGAGCGCTGCGAAGAAGTAAGCCCGGTTTCCTAAGATTCGATCGGCAGGCGCTTGTGCGAGCCGTCGCAGAAAGGGCGGCCTGCGGTGCGCTTGCAGCCGCAGAGCCACAGCTTCTGCGCCTCGCTGATCGTGAACTTGGCGGGCGTGAACGGCGAGCCCTTGTGCGAGCCGTCGCAGAACGGCTGGCGCTTCGAGCGGCCGCAGGCGCACCACCAGTACTCGCCCGGGGCCACCTCGACGGCAAAAGGCGCGCGTTGCGCGACCTGCGGCTCTGCCATGCTTTCCTCCTCTAGAAAGCGTTCGGATCCTGGAAGTTGGCGAAGCGCGTGAAGCGGCCGAGGAACGTGAGATCGACGCGGCCGATCGGGCCGTTTCGCTGCTTGCCGATGATCACCTCGGCCCGGCCCTTCGCCTCCTCCTTGTCCGGAAAGTACACCTCGTCGCGGTAGATGAACAAGATGACGTCCGCGTCCTGCTCGATGGCGCCGGATTCGCGCAGGTCCGACATCATCGGCCGGCGGTCGTTTCTCTGCTCGACGGCGCGAGACAGCTGGGACAAAGCGATAACCGGCACCTCGAGCTCCTTAGCGAGCGCCTTGAGCGAGCGCGAGATCTCGGAGATCTCGGTAGCGCGGTTCTCGCCCTGCGAGGTCGAGGACATGAGCTGCAGGTAGTCGACCACCACCAGGCCGAGCTTCGAGTATTCGCGCTTCAGCCGGCGCGCGCGCGCGCGGACCTCGAGCGCGTTCAGCGCCGGAGTCTCGTCGACGTGGATCTTCGCCTCGTGCAGCCGCCCCATGGCGTCGGTAAGGTTGGACCACTCCTCGTCGTTGAGACGCCCGGTGCGCAGCTTGTGCGCATCGACCTTGCCGAGCGACGAGAGCATCCGCATGGCGAGCTGGCTCGAGCTCATCTCCATGCTGAAAATCGCCACCGGCATGGCGACGCTCGGATGCATGGCAACGTGCTCGGCGATGTTGATGGCGAACGCGGTTTTGCCCATCGACGGGCGGCCGGCGACGATGATCAGGTCGCCCGGCTGCAGGCCCGCGGTGCGCGTGTCGAGGTCGGTGAAGCCGGTCGGCACGCCGGTGACATCGGATGGGTTGTCCTGGTTATGAAGATGGTCGATGCGCTCGTACACCTTGGCGAGGATCGGCGCGATGCCGATCAGGCCTTGGTCCTTGCGCGCCCCGGACTCGGCGATCTGGAAGATCTTCGACTCGGCCTCGTCGAGGAGCTGCCCGACCTCTTTGCCGGAGGGCGCGAGTGCCGATTCGGCAATTTCCGTCGCCACCTGCGCAAGGCGCCGCTGCACGGCGCGCTCGCGCACAAGCTCCGCGTAGCGGCGCACGTTGAGCGAGCTCGGCGTGTTCTGCGCCAGGGCCGCAAGGTAGGCGGCGCCGCCCGTCTTGTCCTTGTCTTCGCTCGCGTCGATCGATTCGGCGACGGTGACGACGTCCGCCGGGCGCGATGCTTCGACGAGCTTCGAAATGTGCCTCCAGATGCGCCGGTGATCGTCCCGGTAGAAGTCGTCGGCGGCGACGAGATCGGCGACGCGGTCGAACGCCTGGTTGTCGATGAGAAGCGCGCCGAGGAGCGACTGCTCCGCTTCGACGGAATGCGGTGGTACTTTGAGCGCGACGAGCTGCGGATCGGCGCTCGGCTCGCGCACGAGCGATTGGGCAACGGCCATTATGTTTTGCTACCTCCCTTGGCGCGCAATCATAGGGACGATCCGGTGCGAGATGCGCCCGCGCCTATAGCCACCGTCCGGCGTCGCCGCAAATTTGAGCAGGCGGGGCGTCCGGCGGGCCGCGCCTGTGGATTAGCTGTGCGCAGCGTGTCGATAGCGTGTGGACGGCAGTGGACAGAAACAAATTATTTTTCTTGACAGCCGCCGAAATAAAAATGGGGACGGTCCCGAGGGATCGTCCCCATTTTTTGCCGCGACTCGCGACGCGCTACTGCTCGCCCAGCACCGAGACGGTGATGGTCGCCGTGACGTCGGTATGCAAGGCGATCTCGATCGGCACGTCGCCCACCTGCTTGAGCGGTCCTTGCGGCATGCGGATATTGGCTCGCTCGACCTCGTGGCCTTGCTTTTGCAGCGCTTCGACGATGTCGTAGTTGGTGACGGAGCCGAAAAGGCGCCCGTCGGGCCCCGCCTTTTGCGTGATCTGGATGGTGAGCCCCTCGAGCTTCGTTGCGCGCTCCTGCGCTTTGCCGAGCGACTCGGCCTGCGCCTTCTCGAGCTCGGCGCGGCGCGATTCGAATGCCTTCAGGTTCGCGTCGGTCGCGCGCTTCGCCTTGCCGTGCGGGATGAGGTAGTTGCGCGCGAAGCCGTCCTTCACTTTGACGACGTCGCCGAGCTCGCCGAGATTCGCCACCTTCTCCATCAGGATGACTTGCATAAGCGCCTCAGTGCAGATCGGTGTACGGCAGAAGCGCGAGGTAGCGCGCGCGCTTGATCGCTTCCGAGAGCTGCCGCTGATAGCCCGCGGCCGTTCCCGTGATGCGCGCCGGGATGATCTTGCCGGTCTCGTTCACGAAGTCCTTCAGCACTTCGACGTCCTTGTAGTCGATCCACTCGACCTTCTCGGCGGTGAAGCGGCAGAACTTGCGCCGGCGAAAGAGCGCCCGCTGGCCCTTGTCCTTCTTGTCCTTGCCGAACTTCCCTTTGCCTTTTCCCTTGCCCTTGCGTGGCGGTGGCATTCTCTAATCTCCTTCAACGAATTCGATGTTGGTTACATGGAGCACGAGTCTTTTGGCGCGCTTGCTCTTCGCGCTCAGGAATCCCTGCACGCGCAGCGTGCTGCCGAGCGGCCGTCCGGCGAGCAGGCGCGCCTGCGCCTCGAAAGCGATGGCGCCGATCTCGGCCTGCACCTGGCGGCGGCCGCCGGCCTCGTCCTGTTCCGATTCATGCGCGAGCTTGAATTCCAGCGCCGCTACGCCCGCGGGCGTGTGGCGCAGCTTGCCGAGCTCAAGCAGCCGGCCGCTCAGCTCGAGCCGGTTCTGCGGCGCCAAGGTCCCCGCCGCGCTCCATCAGCGACTTGGACTTCTCTTCCTTCATCATCGGCGAGGGGCCGGTGACGGCCTTGTCCATCTTGACGATGAGGTGGCGCAGCACCGCGTCGGAGAACTTGAACGAGTGCTCGAGCTCCGTGAGCGTTTCGTTGTCGCACTCGATGTTCATGAGTACGTAGTGCGCCTTGTGCACCTTGGCGATCGGGTAGGAAAGCTGCCGTCGGCCCCAGTCTTCGAGCCGGTGCACCGTGCCGCTGCGGCCGGCGATCAACCCCTTGTAGCGCTCGACCATCGCCGGCACCTGCTCGCTCTGATCGGGATGGACGACGAAAACGATCTCGTAATGCCGCATGCTCGGATTGGCTCCTCTCCTATGGGTTTGGCCGGTCGCCATGCGCAGCGACGCGACAGGAAGGGGCGGGATTGTACCGGAAAATCCGCAGCTTGCGGACGCCTAGGCGGCGCCGCCGATGCCGAGCTCGAGCTTCACCTTCTCGAGGGACGTGCCGACCTTCTGCACCGCGCGGCGGATTTTCGCCGGATCGGTCTCGAGGGTGCGCGCCCAGAAGTCGAGCGCCTCGGGCTTGAGTTCGATCTGCGTCGGGTCGGGCGGGTTGTATTTCGCGCCTTGCTGGGCCATGTTCTGTGGACCTGCGGCGGCGCCCCGGGTTCCAGCGCCCGCCTATTGACCCCTGCTCGTCGGGTCGACGCCGGCGAAGGCGAGAAAGTCGATCATGCGAAATTCGCCGGTGACATTGCCGCGGATGTCCGGCAATGTCGGCCGCCAGAGCGGCGAGACCGAAAGGTAAGAGCGGCTGTCGAGCTGCAGCAATCCGATGATCACCTCGCCGACGATGCGCGCTCCCACCGGTCCGAGCGTCAGGCCGTTTGCTCTCGCGCCCGCTTCCTTCAGCACGTAATACCAGAGCGGCGTCGAGCGCTCGAGTCCTAGCCCATAGGACCTGAGCTCGCGCAGCTCGCTCGCCGAGAGCGGCTCTTCGTCGATCTCGCGCGCGATGCTTTGCCCCGACGGCAGCGACCATGTCACCTGCCGAAGCAGATTACGCTGCGGCAGCGCGGTCGGCGGCTCGCCGGTGGCGATGGCGCCGAGCGGAATATTGAAGAGCGGCGTCGAGATCTTGGCGTCGATGCGCTTGTTCGGGCGCACGTCCTCTCCGAGGGTACCGCTGCCATTGGGCCGCGCAATCGAGCCGAAATCGAAAAACGTTTGCCAGCCGATGAAACGGCGCGGCGCACGTGCGCCGCCGCGCAGGTCGACCGGATCCGCCTGGCCCTCGCCCGCGGAATCGAACACCATGCCGAAGAACGGCCGCCCCTGGTCACCCGCCAGATTGGCGCGGTACGAAGGCCGCACCATCGAGTGACCGAAGCGGTAAGCCGCTCCCTGGAACTCGACCGGCATGAAAACGGCCGAGCGCGGCCGGTAGAACTTGCGGCCGCGATAAAGAATGTCGTCCACCCGATCCTGCCCGATGAAAAGCGGCAGGAACTCGTGGACGATCAGCCACTGGTAATGCCACGTGGTGATGCGACGCGCCTCGAGGAAGAGCTCGTCCGCGTGCGCATCATGCCGCCGTCGCGCGAGGTGCTCGAGCACGTTGTTGTGAAAGAGCAGGAATGCGGCGTGCAGGCCCGCAATCATCATGTTCTCGTCGTTGCGCGGATCAGCGATGATCGCGCGGCGGCTCGCCGTTCGCGGCAGGTCCTCGAAGAGGCCCCCGCTCTCGACGCGGAACTTGATCTTCGATCCGTGCCGCTCGTAGAGCTGCGCGCTCTGCAGCGGCCCGCCGCCGTAGACGGAATCGAGATCGAACGCGGGCGTTCGCGAGTTAGGCGAGTCCTCCGGATCCGTCGGCACCCCGAGCGTCGAGGTGAGATCGAAGGTCATGTCATGGTCCATGAACTGCCCCATGAACGTGGTGCCGGCGGTGTGCGTAGGATTGTTCGGATTGTTCGCGCTCAGCGCCGGGTCGACGATGAGCGCCACCGGGCCGGCCGCGAGCTTGTCCTGGGCGTCGAGAATGCCGCCCGGTCTGCCGATGTCGTGAAGCGCAGCGAGCAGAGCCTCGCTCGGCTCGGCAAAGGGCGCCAAGCGCGGAAACAAGCGGCCGAAGCGATCCTCGCGCGTGAACAGGCGCCGAGGCCCTTCGTCGGCAAAGGCGACGGGCAGCGCAAGCAAGCCGTAAGCAGCGTATGCGGCACCAGCGGTGCCAATCGCCCGTAAGAGGTCCCGACGTCCGAGTGCGGCGTTTTTCATGTGTCCTCCCGATAAAAAAGCCCGCGTTTTGCGCGGGCTTTCTCTCACTACTACTGCGGACGATCAATCGTCATCGTCGTCGTGCCGGCCGCCGCTGTCGTCGATGCGACTGATCTTCCAGATGGTGCCCGTGCCGGGAATCTGCGGCAGCGGAACGTCGGCGTCATTGCGGAATTTCGTTCGCTCATCGCTCCTGCCAAAGTCGCGCACCGCGCCGTAGTCGACGAGATAAGCAGCGCCATCCGGGCCGAAACGGACCGTGGTTGGCCGATTGATTCCCTGGATGTGCTCCACGAAGGCTTGCGCGGTGTGCACCTTGCAGCGCGGCGTGCCGTCCGGATCGTGGAATTGACTCGCCCGTGGACAATTGAAGGCGAAGCGCGACATCTGGAGCTCGTTCGGATCATCCTGCTTGGTGAGGTTGATGAGCTCGATGTCGTGACCTTCGATCGGGTCCCCGTTGCCCGGCGCGAAGCCAAAGTCGCCTTCGCGCGAGAGCAGCACCGCGTGCTTCTTGACCACGCCGCCGAGGAACGCCTTCGGCGCGAAATCCAGACCGACCGCCGCGACGTCTGCCGGCTCGAGAGCGAGTGGCGCCACGATTGGCCGCGGCGGGAAGGCGAGAATGTTGCCGACCGGCGTCTGCGGCGGCATGAACAGGCGCGGGTCGCACGCTGGGAACGCCGGGCAGAGATCGTCGGCAGGCCCGCCCTTCGGGTTGAAGATCGCCTGGGTCGAATTGAGGAAGCCGAAGCGGTCCGGCCAGCCGTGGAATTCCGGCTTGCCGTCCGGCGTTTGGCGGGCGATCGCGAGCCGGTCGGGCGCGTTGTTCACCGGCCGAGCGCCCCGCTCGTCTTCACCGTTTTCCGAGATGAGCAATTGCCCCTTGAACGGATGGTCCGGCGGAGAGAAACGCAGGCCATAGGGGTTGCGGAAGCCCCAGGCGACCGGCTCGACCGTGTGCTGCGGATCGCGGATACGAGCGCGCAGGATGGCGCCGCTGCACATCCCCTGCTGCGTCGCGCCCTCGAATGCGGGCACGCTCGCGCCGGGCCGCGCCTGACCATGCTTGGAGAAGCCGCTCGACTTGTGTCCGTCGCCCGAGTCCCACAAGTTTTCGCTGAGGGTGATGTCCTCACACGGGATTTCGTTCTGGGCCGTGGTACCGCCATTATCGTGGCCGGTGACGCCCGAATTGGTGGTCGATCCCTGCGACCAGTAGAGCCAGCCGTCCTTCACGACGATCTGCTCGGTCGGGTGATCGCCGGTCGGCAGGCCGGTAATCAACGGCACGATGGTGGCCGAGCTTAGGTTGTTGCTAATCTTTACTTCCAGCACTCGCGAACTGTTGTTCGGGCCAGCCGCGCCGCGCACACCCTGATTGGAATCGGTGGCGAACAATCTTCCGCCATCGAAGTTACGCTCGAAGCTCAGACCGATTGCAGGCCCATCGGCCTGGAAGCCGCCTCCGGTAGCCGTCGGTTTTCCCAGCCGCCCGGAAATCTGATTACCGCTCTGGTCGAAGACGATCACGTCGGGCGTGAACGGGTTGTCCGGCGAGAACTTGCCGAGCGGCTCGTTGTTATTGCAGCCCCCGGCGCTAGGCAGGCCTTTCCCGGATTCGAGCACGACAGCGCGGAACCGGTGCTTGTCGCCGACGAAGGCGATGTCGGTGGGGAAATTCAGTCCCCGCGCAAACACCTCCACTTTGAACCCCTTCGGCACAACGATGTCTTGGCCCCCTGCGCCTCGCGGACCCGGATCGTAGTGTGCACGTTCCGCCGGACAGTTCGGATTGGCCGCAGGCTCGTCACCCCAAGCCGTGATCGGAATAGCGGCCATGCCCCCGAGCGCCAGGACGACCGCAGCGCTGAGCGCGGTGTGCTTCGGTACGTTGGACGACTTCATGCTCTCCTCCTGCCGCGATGCGCGGCACCGTTGACTTGCGAAAGTGCGGCTCCCTCATCGAAAACAGGACGCGCCCGCGCACAGAGCACGAAGTGGGTACCACATTCCTCCCCGCCCGCGATTGCGGCCCGTTGCTCACGGTACTCCGCAGCCGGCGACGATCCATTCGAGTTGGTGTTGGATTCATGGCGCTTAATCATGAATCGGACATCAGGGAATGCCGGCGAGCCTTCCCGGCTGGCGGTTAATGCTGGCTAGGGCTGCTAAGCGCTACGCCGACGCACGGATTCAAATAGGCAGATGCCGGCGCTCACGGAAACGTTCAGGCTTTCGACTTCGCCGTTCATGGGAATGCGCACCAGGAGGTCGCAGTTCTCGCGCGTCAGGCGCCGCATGCCCTCGCCTTCGGCACCGAGCACCCAGGCGATGGCGTCGGGCAGGTCCGTCTGGTAGAGCGACTGCTCGGCGCGCTCGTCGGCGCCGACGATCCAAACCTGCCGCTCCTTCAGCTCGCGCAGCGTGCGCGCGAGATTGGTCACCATCAGATATGGCGTTGCCTCGGCGGCGCCGCTCGCCACCTTTGACACCGCGGGCGTGATGCCCGCGGCGCGATCCTTCGGCGCGATGACGGCATGCGCGCCGGCGGCGTTGGCGACGCGCAGGCAGGCGCCGAGGTTGTGCGGATCGGTGACGCCATCGAGGACCAGGACCAGGGGCTCTTCAACGCCCGCGAGCACGTCGTCGAGGCTCTCGCCGAGCGATTTCACCGCGACGCGCGCGACGACCCCCTGATGGCGACCGCCGCCGTAGAAACCATCGAGCCGTTTCGTCGGCACGCGCATCAAGCGCACGCCGGCGCGCTCGGCCGCCACGGCGAGGTCCTTGCCGCGCGCGTCGTTACGCGTCTCGTCCAGGAAGATTTCGAGCACCGACTGCGGATCGGCGCGCAGCCGCGCGAGCACGGCGTGGAAGCCAAAGACCACCCGCGGCTCGCGCTCGCGGCTCATCGCTCGGCAGGCACGAGATCGATCTTGCGCTGGTCGACGTCGACCCGCACGAGCTTCACCTGCATGCGGTCGGCGAGGCGAAAGCGCTTCTTCGTGCGCTCGCCGAAGAGCAGGTGCCGCGCGCCGTCATACTGGAAGTAGTCGCGGCCAAGCTCCGAGATGTGAACGAGGCCGTCGACGTAGTAGTCCTCTAGCGTCACGAAGAGCCCGAACGGCACGACGCCGGTGATCGTGCCGCCGAAGGTCTCGCCGACGTGCTCGCGCATGTAGTAGCACTTGAGCCAGCTCTCGACGTCGCGGCTCGCGTCGTCGGCGCGCCGCTCGGTCTCCGAGCAGTGCCGGCCGAGCGCCTCCCAGTCGAGGCCGCCGTCGTAGCGCTTGCCGGCGAGGAGCGCCGTGATCGCGCGATGCACCAGCAGATCCGGGTAGCGTCGAATCGGCGACGTGAAGTGCACATAGGCCTCGTAGGCGAGGCCGAAGTGGCCGACGTTCTTCGGCGTGTAGATCGCCTGCTTGAGCGAGCGAAGGAGCACCGTTTGCAGCAGGTTGAAGTCCGGCCGCGCGCGGATCCTTTCCAGGAGCGCCGCGTAATCACGCGGCTGCGGCACCTCGCCGCCGGGAAGCGCGAGGCCGAGCCCGGCGAGGAAGGCGCGCAGCGCGGCGACCTTTTCTTCCGAGGGCACGTCGTGCACCCGGTAGAGCACCGGCTGCTTGCGCGAGGCGATGAACTGGCCGGCGCAGACGTTCGCCGCGAGCATGCACTCTTCGATGATGCGATGCGCATCGTTCCTCGCCTCGGGGACGATGCGCTCGATCTTGCCCTTGGCGTCGAACACCATCTTCGTTTCGATGGTCTCGAAGTCGATCGCCCCGCGGCGGCTGCGGCTCGCGTAAAGAACCTTGAAGAGCTCGTAGAGCCGCGCCAAGTGCTCGGGCGGCTCGCCGGTTTGCAAATCGGCCCATACCTTGGTGTAAGTGAGCCGCGCATGCGAGCGAAACACCGCCGGGTAAAACTCGTAGCGCCCGAGCTCGCCATCGCGGGAAATGGCCACTTCGCACACGACTGCAAGGCGATCGACGTTCGGGTTGAGCGAGCAGATGCCGTTCGAGAGCTTCTCCGGCAGCATAGGAATGACGCGGCGGGGGAAATACACCGAGGTGCCGCGCTCGCGCGCCTCGAGGTCGAGCGCATCGCCATGCCTCACGTAGTGGCTGACATCGGCGATCGCCACCCACAGGCGGAAATTGCGTCCTTCGCGAGTGCAGTAGACCGCGTCGTCGAAATCCTTGGCCGTCTCGCCATCGATGGTGACGAACTCCAGCTCGCGCAGATCGCGCCGGCCGCGGATATCTTCCAGACGTACTTCGTCCGGCACCGACTTGGCGAGCGCCAGCGCCTGCCGCGAGAAGCGATGCGGCAGGTCGAACTTGCGCAGCGCGATCTCGATCTCCATGCCGGGATCTGCGTAATGGCCGAGCACCTCGGCGACGCGGCCGATCGGCTGCACATGCGGCGCCGGCGGCTCGACCAGGTCGATCGTCACGACTTCGCCGGGCTTTGCCTTTTTTGCTTCCGCCGGCGGCACCAGGATGTCGTGCGCGATGCGCCGGTCTTCGGGCACCAGCACCAGGACGCCGCGCTCGTCGTGCAGCCGGCCGACGATGCGCCGCTGCGCGCGCTCGAGGACATCGACCAGCGAGCCGACCGGCCGGCCGCGAGCGTCCGTGCCGGTGATACGCACGGCGGCGCGATCGCCGTGCATCAGGCTTCTCATCTCGTGCGGCGGCAGATAGACGGAGGCGCCGCCTTCGTCGGGAACGAGAAAGCCGTGGCCGTCGGGATGGCCCTCGATGCGCCCGGCGACGAGCGCGATCCGCCGCGCGACGAGCAGTGCGCCGGCGCGGTTCTCGACGATTTCGCCGGCGCGCTCCAGCGCCTCGAGCGCGGCGGTGAACGCGCGGCGCTCGCGGGCGCGGATCTCTAGGCGCTCGGTCAGCTCGGCTGGCTTGAGCGGCGCGCCGGCGCGCTCGAGCTCGCGCAGGATCTCGTGCCGATAGTTGTCTTCGCCTTCATCGGCGCGCGCGGCGCGCGAGCGGCGGCGCAGGGCGGTTCGTGTGGGTCTTCGCTTGGCCAAGTTGTTCTTCTTTTTCAGCTAAAATCGCGCCCTCGCTGCCGAGGTGGCGGAATTGGTAGACGCACTAGGTTCAGGTCCTAGCGGTGGCAACACTGTGGGGGTTCGAGTCCCTTCCTCGGCACCAGAGACCAGCGCCGCGCGAAGTTTAACTCCGGGACTGCCGATTAACGCTTGAGGGCGAGCTGCGCCAGCCCGTACGCGGGGCGCGCGAGCTGGCCGTAGCGGCGGGTGCGCTCCAGGCTGTAGAGCCGGCTTTGCAGGAGCTCGAGCGCGCTGCCGATCTGCCGCCGCAGGAAGTCGATCCCCGGGATGGCGCCGCGCGCGCGCGGCTCGGCTTGCGAGAGCAGCTCGGCCGCGCATTCGACGACGCTGTGCACCTTCTCGCGGCAATAATGGTCGTCGACCGCGTCGGTAATGCTGCGGCACAGGTCGACCACGCGGCGCAGGGCGCGCGGATCAGCGCCGGGCCCGACGTAGGCGTCGATGATCCGCCGCAGGGCGGCCTGTCCTTCGCGTGCGCGGTCGATGTCCGGATAGCCCATGGCTGGCAGCGCGCATTGTCCGGATTAAGCGTGCCCTTCGCTGTCGCGCGTCGCGGCGATACGCTGTCGCTTGCCGACTACAGCGCAAGCAGCGCACGCCATCCGGACTATCGCCCGAGGACAGGCGCGGTGACGCCGCAGTGATAGAACCTCCGGCCATGAACCCGTGGATCCTCGTCGCCCTTCTTCTCGCGGCCGGACTCGCCGGCTGCTCGTCGCTCCTGCCGAAGTCGCGAGAGGCAACCGCGAGCCCCTGGCAGACCTACCAGGCCGCGCAGGAAACCTTCGACAAGATCGTCCCCGGCCGCACCACCATCGCCGAATTGCGGCAGATGAGCCTCGATCCGTCGGCGAATCCGAATATCGCCATCCTCAACTACGCGGACGTGATGCGGCGGTTCATGCTGAACCAGTCGTTCTCGATCAACGACCTCGATACCGGCGTGCGCGAATGCGTGCTCGCCAAGATCGGCTGCCGCGGCTTCGAGATCACGCAGAGCCAAGTGCACCGGCAGCGCATGGGCAACGTGGTGCTGGACGTGCTCGGCTTTCAGCGCGAAACGCATACCGAGGGGTGGCGCTTCAACGGCCTCATCCTCCTCAAGGACGACGTAGTGGTCTACAAGCTCACCGGCGGGCAGCCGGTGATCCAGCAAAAGGAAGAGAACCAGAACCCGCTCGGCCCGGTCCAGGCGATCGGCAGCAAGATGACCGGCATCAGCTTCTAAAGTATTCAGCGCTTGGCGCGGGGTTCGGGCTCCGTCCCCGAACTCCAGCCGCCGCCGAGCGCCTTCATGAGATCGACGCTGAAGGCAAGACGCGCCTGGCGGTTGCGCACGAAGGCGAGCTCGGCGTCGTTGGCGGTGCGCTGCGCGTCGAGCACTTCGAGGTACGGCGAGTATCCTTTCTCATAGCGCAGCGTAGAGAGCTCGAGCGCGCCGCGCGCGGCGTCGAGGCGGTCCTTGAGCTCGGCTTCCGACTCGCCCGACTGCTGCACGTTGACGAGGGCGTCGGCGACTTCGCGGAAGCCCGTTTCGACTGCGCGCTGGTAGCCCGCCACCGCCTGCTCGCTCCGAGCTCGCGCCTGATCGACGCGCGCGGAGCGTCGGCCAGCGTCGAAGAGCGGCAGGGCGAGGCCGAAACCGATCGTCCAGATCTTCGCGCCGCTCGCGAGCAGGTCGCCGAGCTCGGCGCTTTGCGCGCCGGCGGTGCCAGTGAGCGTGATGGTGGGAAAGAGCGCGGCTCGCGCGATGCCGGTCTGCGCGTTCGCGACGACTAGCGCTTCCTCCGCCTGGCGAATGTCGGGCCGCCGCTCGAGGAGCGCCGAGGGAAGTCCTGCGGGCGGCAGCGGGGTGAGCGGCAGCGCGAACAGGTCGGCCGGCGCGAGCTTGAGATCCAGCTTTCCCGTCAGCTGGCCGAGCTGATGCTCGACAAGCGAGCGGCTGCGTTGCGCATCGCGCTTCTGTACCAGCGCATCGGAGAGCGCGCCGCGCGCCTGCTGTACATCGAGCTCGGAAGCGAGCCCGGCATCGAGCCGCGCCTTGGCGATGTCGAACGAGTCGCGACGCACGCGGATGGTGTTGTCGAGGACAGCTATCTGCGCATCAAGGGAGCGCAGCGCGAAGTACGCTTGCGCGATCGCGCCGGCGAGCGAGAGCTGCACCGTGTCCCGCGAATACTGCGCGCCGAGCAGGTTGGCGCGCGCGGCCTCGCTGGCGCGCGCGAAGCGGCCCCAGAAATCGACCTCGAAGTTGGTCGACGCGGCGAGCGTGTGGTTCGGCCGGATGACGGGAAAGCCGGGCGGCACGGGCGGCGAAGCGATAGTGCTCACGCGCTGCCGCGCGTAGGTGTAGCTGCCGGTCACGTCGGGGAAGAACGCGGCGCGCGCCTCGCGTAGCGCACCTTCGGCTTCCTGCAGGCGTGCGGCGGCGAGCCGTACATCGGCGTTCGCCGTTTGCGCGTTCGCCACCAGGCCGTCGAGCGTCGCGTCGCCGTAGAGCTTCCACCAGTCCGCGCGCAGCGCCTGCGTCGCGCTCGGCGGGGGTTCGGGATATTGCGCCGGCAGTTCGAGCTGCGGGCGGTGATAGTCCGGACCGACCGTCATGCAGCCCGCGAGCAGAGCGAGCGGAATGAGGCGCGGCCAGCTCACTTTGCCACCAAGTCCGACGACGGTGGTGTCTGCGCCGCGTGCGTGCGCGGCTTGCTCCGCCGTGCGACCACGACGAAGAACAGCGGAATGAAGAGCGTGGCGATGAACGTGGCGGCGAGCATGCCGCCGACCACACCCGTGCCCATCGAGCGGCGCGCGGCCGCGCCGGCGCCGGTTGAGAGCATCAGCGGCATCACGCCGAGCACGAAGGCGAGCGAAGTCATGATGATCGGCCGGAAGCGCAGTCGCGCGGCATTCAGCGCCGCGTCCATCGCGCTCTTGCCCTCGAGGAATCCCTGCTGCGCGAATTCCACGATCAGGATGGCGTTCTTCGCCGCGAGGCCGATGAGGACCACGAGGCCGATCTGGAAGTAGATGTCGTTTTCGAGGCCGCGCGCGGCGACGAAGCCGAGCGCACCGAACACGGCGAACGGCACGGCGAACACTACGGCGATCGGCAGGAGCCAGCGCTCGTAGAGCGCGGCGAGGATCAGGAACACCATGACGATGGCGAGGCCGAAGGCGATCGCCGACTGGCGCCCAGTGCGCTTCTCTTGGAACGCCTGCCCGGCCCAGGCGATCTGGTAGCCCTCGGGCAGCGCATTCGCCGCCACCTCCTCAACCGCTTTGATCGCCTCGCCCGAGGACACGCCGGGTTTGCCGCTGCCGAGCACGCGCGCGGCGACGAAGCCGTTGAAGCGGTCGATCTGCTCGGGTCCCACGACGTTGGAGGTCTGGATGAGCGACTTGAGCGGAATCATCTCGCGCGTTGTCGTGGAGCGCACGTACACCGCGCCGAGGTCGTCGGGCTGGGCGCGATACGGCGCATCGGCCTGCATCTGTACGCGGTAGGTGCGGCCGAACTTGTTGAAGTCGTTGACATAGAGCGCCGCCATGGTGCTCGTGAGCGCGTCGAACACGTCCTGCACCGGCACGCCGAGCGCGAGCGCCTTCTCGCGGTCCACTTCCACCTTGAGCTGCGGCACCGTCGGACGGAAGAAAGAGTTGATGCCCGTAAGGCTCGGATGCTCGCGCAGCGCCTGCAGGAATCCCTGGTTTACCTCGTAGAGGCGCGCAGGATCGGGGTCCGTTCGCGCCTGCACGTAGAGCTCGAAGCCGCCTGCGGTGCCGAGACCGCGGATGGCGGCCGGGCTGAAGGCGATCACCATGCCGTCGCGCAACGCAGCGCCCTTCTGGCCGAGCTCGGCGGCGATCGCTTGCGCCGGCCGGTCCTTGCGGTCGTCCCAGTTCTTGAGTGGGATGAACATGGTGGCGGCGTTGGTCTTGTTGCCGCCACCGAGGAGGTCGAAGCCGGTGATGGCGAAGACGCGCTCCACGCCGGGGAGGTTCTGCGCGATGTCGGAGAGCTGCGCGGACATCTTGCGCGTGCGCTCGAGCGTGGCGCCGTCGGGCAGCACGATGCCGCCGAAGATGTAGCCCTGGTCTTCCGGCGGCACGAACGACGACGGAATGCGTAGAAAAAGCCCCACGCAGAGCGCGAGCACCAGCGCGAAGCCGGCGAGCGACACCAAGCGGTGGCGCAGCAGGAACTCCACCCCGCCGAGGAAGCGCCGCGTGGTCCAGGCGAAGCCGCGGTTGAACGGCTCGAAGATGCGGGAATGATGGGCGCCCTTCTTCATCAGGATCGCGCACAGTGCCGGCGTGAGCGTGAGGGCGATGAAGCCCGAGATCACCACCGCGAAGGTGAGCGTGACCGCGAACTGGCGGTAGAGCTGGCCGGCGATGCCGCCGAGGAACGCGACCGGCACGAACACCGCGCAGAGCACGAGCACGATCGCGACCACCGCGCCCGAGACCTCGCGCATCGCCTCGAGCGCCGCATCGAAGGGTGCCATGTCGTTCTCGCGCATCAGGCGCTCGACGTTCTCCAGCACCACGATGGCATCGTCGACCACGATGCCGATGGCGAGCACCAATGCAAACAGCGTCAGCGTATTGATCGAGAAGCCGACCAGCCATAGGCCGGCAAAGGCGCCGATCAGCGACACCGGCACGGCGATCATCGGGATAAGCGTTGCGCGCCAGGTTTGCAGGAACAGAAAGACGACCGCGAGCACGAGCAGCGCGGCCTCGAAGATGGTGGTGTTGACTTCCTTGATCGAGGCGTCCACGAAGCGCGTGGTGTCGAAAGGAATGGCGTAGTCCACGCCTTCGGGGAAGGCGGGCTTCAGCTCCTGCATGCGCGCGCGGATCAGCCCCGCGACCTCGAGGGCGTTGGCGCCGGGCTGCAGGTAGGTGCCCATGCCAATGGTCGGCTGACCGTTCAGCTGGTTCGAGGTGTCGTAGTTGAGCGCGCCGAGCTCGATGCGCGCGATGTCCTTGAGACGCAGCACGTTGCCGGTCGGGCCGGCGCGCACCACGATCTCGCCGAACTCCTCGGGCTCCACCAGCCGCCCGGTGGCGGTCACCGTGTAGACGATGTTCTGTCCGGCAGGGGCCGGCTCGGTGCCGATCTTGCCGGCCGCGTATTGCGCGTTCTGCGCGCGCAGCGCCGCCGCCACGTCGGCCGGCGTGACGCCGAGGCGCGCCATCTTCTCTGGATTGATCCATACGCGCATCGAGTAGTCGCGCGCGCCGAAAACCGTCACGTCGGCGACGCCGGGAATGCGCTTCAGCTCATCGACGACGTTGATCGAGGCGTAGTTCGAGAGGTAGAGCGTGTCACGGCTGTTGTTCGGCGAGATGAGCGACACGACGAGCAGGATGTCGAACGAGCGCTTCTGCACGATGACGCCGTTCCTGCGCACCTCGTCCGGCAGGCGCGGCAGCGCGCGCTGCACGCGGTTATTCACCTCGAAGATCGACTGGTCGACGTTGGTGCCGGGCTCGAAGGTCGCCGTGATGGTGAGCGCCCCGGTCGAGGCCGAGGTCGAGTTGAAGTAGGAGAGCTTGTCGACGCCGGCGAGCTGCTCCTCGATCGGCGCCGCCACCGTCTTCGACAGCGTCTCGGCGCTCGCGCCCGGGTAGGTCGTGGTGATGAGCACCGTGGGCGGTGCGATCTCCGGGTACTGCGCGACGGCGAGGAGCTTCGCCGCGACGATGCCGGCAAGCACGATGATGATGGCGATGACGCCGGCGAACACCGGCCGGTGAATGAAGAATCTCGACATCAGCTTGCTTTCTTGGGCGCGACGGGTGCATTCGGCCGCAGGCGCACCAGGTTGTCGACGATCACCGAGTCACCCCCCTTGAGGCCGTCGAGCACGATCCAGTCGCTGCCGAGCCAGCCGCCGGCCTTGATGGTGCGCTGTACCGCCTTGCCGTCCGGCGTGACCGTCCAGACGAAGCGCCCGCCTTCGTTCTGCATCACCGCCGTCTGCGGCACGACGATCGCCTGCTGAGTGCCGGCGACGACTTTCACTCGCACGAATTGCCCGGGCAAGAGCGCGAGCCGCGGGTTCGGCACCTCGGCGCGCATCTGCACGGTGCCCGTGCCGGCGTCGACGGTCGAGCCGGTGAAGTTGAGCCGCGCCTTCTCCGGATAGGGCTTGCCGTCGGCCGTCTCGAGCTGTACGGCCGGGTCCTTGCCCTCGTTGTTGCGCACCGTCGCATACTCGGTTTCCGAGAGCGAGAAGCGCACCCACAGCGGATCGCCGCGCGTGAGCGTGGTAAGGATGGCGCTGTCGTTATTGGGCGAAACGAGGCTGCCGATCGACTGCATCGCGCGGCCGGTGATGCCGCCGATCGGCGCGGTCACCGTCGTATAGGAAAGGTTGAGCTCAGCCTGGCGCGAGCGCGCACGCGCCACCTGCACCGCGGCGCGTGACTGCTCGACCGCGGAGCTCGCCTGGTCGGCTTCCTTCTGGCTGATGGCGCGCCGGTCGGCGAGCCCCTTCAGGCGCTCGGCTTCCTGCGTCGCGAGGCTCTCGCGCGCGATCTCCTGCGCGAGGGCGCCGCGCGCCTGCGAGAGCTCGATCTCGAAGGGCGCGCGCTCGATCTGGAAGAGCACCGCCCCCGCTTTTACGCTGTCGCCCTCCGTGTAGAGCTGCCGCTCGAGGATGCCGGAGACGCGCGCGCGCACCTGCACCTCGCGCGAGCCCTCGGTACGGCCGACCGCCTCGAAGACGATTGGCACTTCGCGCGGTGCCACCGCGATCACAGAGACCGGCAGCGCTGCGGGCGCGGCGTTGGCATCGTCCTTCTTCTGCTTGGCGTCGCCCTGGCTGCAGGCGGCGAGCACTAGGCAAACAACGACAGCAGGGAGGCGCATCATGGCTGATAGGCTCTCAGGAAGCAGTCGACGATGCGCGCGGTGCGGCGCTCGTCCTTGTCGATGCCGTTGGCGACACAGAAGAGCCGCTTCACCCGATCGGTGCCCGCGAGCATGCTGAGCAGCATCTCGGCGGCGAACTCGGCATCGTCGCGGCGCAGGCGCCCTTCGCGCATCGCCGCCGCCAGAAACTGCGCCAGGCGCTCCACCATGGCGCCGACCGTGTCGCTGTACATGGAGCGCGCGATGGCCTTGAAGCGCGGCACCTCCGGCACCAGCGTACGGAAACTGGCGATGCCCTGCGGCCCGAGCGCGCGCTGCCGGTACGCCGCGGCGAAGCGCAGGAGCGCCGCGCGCAGGTCGCCGCCCTCGAGCTCCACCAGCACGCCCATGGCGAGGCCGCGCGCCACCTCGCGGAACAGGCGATCCTTGCTCGGGAAGTGGCTGTAGACCGTCTGCTTGGCGACGCCGGCGCGACGCGCGATGTCGTCGACGCTCGAGGCATAGCCGCGCGCGAGAAAGGAATCGGTCGCGGCGCGCAGCACGCGCTCGCGGTTTTCGGCGGGCAACGGAACTCCCCGGGAATGCTTAGACTAGACCGTGCAGTCTAGCCGAAAACCCTATATCGGGTCGAACGGGTGGCGGCGCACGATGGTCTCCTCGCGGTCCGGGCCGGTGGAGACGAGGTCGATCGGCACGCCGGCCAGCCGCTCGATGCGGTTCAGGTACGCCTGGGCGTTCTTCGGCAGGCGCTCGAAGGCGCGGATGCCGACCGTGCTTTCCATCCAGCCCGGCAGGTCCTCGTACACCGGGTGGCAGCGCTCGAGCTCGTCGGCGCCCACCGGCAGGATCTCGGAGAAGGCGCCCTCGAGCTCGTAGCCGACGCAGATCTTCGCGAGCTCGACGCCATCCAGCACGTCGAGCTTGGTAATGCAAAGGCCGGAAACGCCGTTCAGCTGGATCGAGCGCTTGAGCGCGGCGGCGTCGAACCAGCCGGTGCGGCGCGGCCGGCCGGTGGTGGCGCCGAACTCCTGGCCGCGCTGGCGCAGGCGCTCGCCGACGTCGTCGGAGAGCTCGGTCGGAAACGGCCCTCCCCCGACGCGCGTGCTGTACGCCTTGGTGATGCCGAGCACGTAATGCAGGTGCATCGGGCCGATGCCGGCGCCGGCGGCGGCGGCGCCGGAAACACAATTCGACGACGTGACGTACGGATACGTGCCGTGGTCGATGTCGAGGAGCGAGCCTTGCGCGCCTTCGAACAGCAGATTTTTGCCCGCGCGATTCGCGTGGTACAGCGCGCGCGGCACATCGGCGATGAGCGGCGCGAGGCGCGGCGCGAGCGCCAGCGTCTCGTCGAGCGTCTTCTGGTAATCCACCTTCGGCTGGCGGTAGTAGTTCGCCAGCACGAAGTTGTGGAAGTCGAGGAGCTCGCGCAGCTTGTCGGCGAAGCGCTTGGCGTCGAACAGATCCTGCAGGCGAATCGCGCGGCGCGCCACCTTGTCCTCGTACGCCGGGCCGATGCCGCGGCCGGTGGTGCCGATCTTCTTCTCGCCCTTCGCCGCTTCGCGCGCGACGTCGAGCGCGCTGTGGTAGGGCAGGATGAGCGGGCACGCTTCAGAGATGGAAAGGCGCGCGACCACGGCGCGCACACCGCCCGCCTCGAGCTCGTCCATCTCCGCGACCAGCGCCTGCGGCGATACGACCACGCCGTTGCCGATGAAGCAGTCAACGCTGCCGCGCAGGATCCCCGACGGAATGAGGTGCAGCACCGTTTTCTTGCCACCGATGACCAGCGTGTGGCCGGCGTTATGACCGCCCTGGAAGCGCACCACGCCCTGCGCGCGATCAGTGAGCCAGTCGACGATCTTGCCCTTGCCCTCGTCGCCCCACTGCGTGCCGATGACGACGACGTTGCGCGCGCTCATATGCCTATTTCACCACGCCCGCGACGGCACGGAGGTCAATTGAAAAGCCCGTCGCCGGTCGCGCGCGGCCGAAGGCCTTGCCGACCTCGTCGTAGCGCCCGCCGCGCGCGGCGGGTCCGGTGACGCCGTCGCAATAGGCGTCGAACACGACGCCCGAGTGATAGTGATAACCGCGCAGCTCGGCGAGGTCGAAGCTGATCGGCACAGGACACGCTTTGGCGAGCGCGCGCAAGGTTTTGAGGGCGTCACGCAGCGCGGGCAGCGCCGGCAGCTCGCGCCGTGCGCGCTCGAGCACTTCCGCGCCCCCGTAGAGCTCGGGCAGGCGCTCGAGCGCGGCGCGCGTCTTCGGGTTGAGCCGGCGCGAGAGCTCGCGCAGCGCCGGGAGGTCCTTTTTCTGCAGCGCCTCGAAGAGCTCGGCCTCGAGCTCCGGAGCGACCTTGGCGGCATGCGCGATCGAGCGGAACACGGCGACGTGGCCGATGTCGAGGCGCACGCCGCCGAGCCTGGCGAGGCGCAGCGCGTCGCAGAGCAGGCGCTGGATCTCGAGATCGGCGGCGACGCCGGGCGCGCCGTAGATCTCGGCGCCGAGCTGGATCGGCTCGCGCGTCGCGCCCGGCGACGCCGGCCGCGTATGGAGCACGCTGCCGCAGTAGCAAAGGCGTGTGACGCCTTTGCGATTGAGCAGGTGTGCGTCGATGCGCGCCACCTGCGGCGTGATGTCGGCGCGCACGCCCATCATGCGACCGGAGAACTGGTCGACCACCTTGAAGGTGCGCAGCTCGAGGTCGTGGCCGGTGCCGGTGAGGAGCGAATCCATGTACTCGACGAGCGGCGGCATCACCAGCTCATAGCCGCGGCGGAAGAAGAGATCGAGGATGCGCCGACGAAGCGCCTCCATCCTCATCGCCTCGGCGGGCAGGATGTCCTCGACGAATTCGGGCAAAAGCCAGCGCACGGCTAGCTGCGCGCCCAGACGAGCAGCAGCAGTCCGACGATGATCGAGGAGAGGCCGACGAAACGGATCTGACCGTCGGTCATCTGCGTGATGCGGCGGAAGGTCTCGCGCCAGAGCGTCGGTGCGACGAACGGCAAAACGCCCTCCAGCACCAGCATCAGCGCGAACGCCATGAGGAACGTCGGGCCCATCTACTTCCGCGGGCTAGACGCCTGTCGTCCGAGCGAGTCCCTGAAGTAGCGCAGGAAGTCCGAGTTGGTCTCGAGCAGCATGACATCGTTCCTGCCGCGGAAGGTCGAGCGGTAGGCTTCCATGCTGCGATAGAAGGAGAAGAACTCCGGGTTCTGCGAGAACGCGGCGGCGTAGATCGCCGCCGATTTGGCGTCGCCTTCGCCGCGCACGCGCTGCGCGTCGCGATAAGCCTCGGCGAGGATCACCTCGCGCTGGCGGTCGGCGTCGGCGCGGATCTTCTCGCCCTCGGCGGCGCCGGTGGAACGCAATTCGTTGGCGATGCGCTTCCTCTCCGCTTCCATGCGGCGGTAGACGGATTCGCTCACCTCCTGCGGCAGGTCGACGCGCTTCAACCTGACGTCGATGATGCCGACGCCGATCCTCTTCAGGTCCTGGTCGACCTTCTCACGCACCCGCGCCATGATCTGCTCGCGCTCGCCCGAGACCACCTCGTGCACGGTGCGGATGCCGAACTCGTCGCGCAAGGTCCCCGAGACGGTCTGGCGGATGCGCGTCTGCGCGCGGAACTCGTCGCCCTGCACGCTGACGTAGTACTGGCGCACATCGATGATGTGCCACTTGACGAAGGAGTCGACCAGCACCGGTCGATTGCCCTGAGTCAGGAAGCGAAGCGGCTCGGCGTCGTCGTAGGTGAGGATGCGCATGTCGAAGTGGCGCACGTTCTGCACCAGCGGGATCTTGAGATGCAGGCCGGGCTTGGTCACCACGTCCTTCACCTCGCCCAGCTGGAAGACGATGGCGTTCTGGCGCTGGTCGACGGTGAATAGCAGCCCGGAGACGAGCAGCCCGAGAAGGATCAATACCGCGAGCAGCGGACCAACGGCTCTCATCGGTCGACCCGCTCGCGGTTACGCAGGCTCTCGCGCGAGCGCGGGCTCGCCTCGGCCGGCGGCTCGGAAGGACGCTGCGACGCCTGCGCTTCGGTGGGCGCCGCGCCGCCCGCCTGCTGCAGCAGCTTCTCGAGCGGCAGCATGAGCAGATTTCCGCTGCCGCGGTAGTCCATCATCACCTTGTTGGTCGACGAGAGGATCTCGCGCATCGTGTCGATGTAGATGCGCTCACGCGTCACCTGGGGCGCCTTGGCGTACTCGGTGAGCACCTGCCGAAAGCGCGAGCCGTCGCCCTCGGCGTTGGCGATCACGCGCTGCTTGTAGCCCTCGGCCTCCTGCTGCAGGCGCGAGGCCGCGCCGCGCGCGCGGGGAATCACGTCGTTGGCGTACGCCTGGCCTTCGTTCTTCTGGCGCTCGCGGTCCTGCCCCGCCTTGACCGCGTCGTCGAAAGCCGCCTGCACCTGCTCAGGGGGCTGGGCGTTCTGCAGTGTGACGGCGCTGATCTGGATGCCGGTGTTGTAGCGGTCGTGGATCGCCTGCATGAGATCGCGCGACTTGTTGGCGATGTCGACCTGCGTCTCGTACAGGATCGCGTCCATGCGGTTCTTGCCGATCACCTCGCGCATCGCCGTCTCGGCGATCTGCATCGCTGACTCGTCGGGCCGGCGCACGTTGAAGATGTAGGCCTGCGCGTCCTTCACCACGTATTGAACGGCGAACTGCAGGTCGACGATGTTCTCGTCGTCGGTGAGCATCAACGACTCTTTCAGCACCTTGGTGCGCACGTTGTTGCGGTAGCCGACTTCCAGCGTGCGCACCTGCGAGAGGTTGACGATCTCGTGCGACTGGATCGGCCAGGGCATGCGCCAGTTGAGACCGGAAGTGGTCTCTTTCGCGAACTTGCCGAAGGTGAGGACGACGCCGCGCTGGCCTTCGACCACGATGTAGAAGCCGCTCGCGAGCCAAATCGCGAGCACTAGGACGGCGAGCGCGCCGGCGCCGCCGCCGATGCCGCGGCCGCTCGGCGGTCGGGGCGGCTCGTCGCCCGCGCCGCGGCCGCGGCGGCGGAAGAGCTCCGCGAGACGCCGGTTGAAATTGCGCCACAGCTCGTCGAGGTCCGGCGGGCCCTGGTTGCCGCCGCCCGGACCTTGCGGGCCGCGGTTGCCGCCGCGTCCCCAGTTGGGGTCGTTCAAGGACATTAGAAGCTTATGGATGCTTTGGAAGGACTGCGCTCAGCGTTGCGCGCCACGCCGAACTCGGCGATCGCGCCGCGCAGCGCATCCAATCCGCTGCCTGAGCGCGCGCTCACGAAAACGCGCGAAATCCTACCATACTGGTTCCGCTCGACTGTGGGCGCGAGGCCGCCTCTCTCGTCGAGGGCGTCGATCTTATTCCAGACGAGAAGCTGCGGCGTCTCATCGGCGCCGATCTCCTCGAGAACCTTGTTCACCTCGGCCTGCTGCGCCTCGCGCACGGGCGAGGACGCATCGACCACATGCAAGAGGAGGTCCGCGCGCACCGTCTCCTCGAGCGTCGCGCGGAACGCGGCGACCAGCGTGTGCGGCAGATCGCGGATGAAACCGACGGTGTCTGAAAGCACCACCGGATTCGCGGGCGGCAGCCAGATGCGCCGCGTCGTCGTGTCGAGCGTGGCGAACAGCTGATCGGCTTCGTACGCGCGCGCGTTGGTGAGGGCGTTGAAGAGCGTCGACTTGCCGGCATTGGTGTAGCCGACGATCGAGACCGAGAGCACGTCGCCTCGCGCTCGCGCGCGGCGCTGCACCGTGCGCTGCTTTTGCAGCGTCTCGAGCTTGCCTTGCAGGACCTTCACCCGCTTGGCGATGTAGCGCCGGTCGAGCTCGAGCTGCGTCTCGCCGGGACCGCCGGTGCGGCCGAAGCCGCCGCGCTGGCGCTCGAGGTGCGTCCAGCCGCGCACCAATCGAGTGGACAGATGCTCGAGGCGCGCGAGCTCCACCTGGAGCTTGCCTTCGTTGGTCTGTGCGCGCTGGGCGAAGATTTCGAGGATCAGCTCGGTGCGATCGAGCGTGCGCACGTCGAGCGCCTGCTCGACGTTCCGCTGCTGCGCGGGCGACATCTCGTGGTTGAAGACCACGTACGCGGCGTTCAGCTCCGCCGCGGCGCGGCCGATCTCCTCCACCTTGCCGGCGCCGGCGTAGAACTTGGGATCGGGGCGGCTACGCCGGCCGCGAATCACGCGGTGGCGAATGACGCCCGCGCTTTCCACCAGGCGAACGACCTCGGCGACGCTTTCCTCGTAGTTGTCGTCACCGAAATCCAGGCACACGATGATCGCCGCCTTGGGGTCGGCGGCAGGGAGAGCGGCGGGTACGGCTTTCTTGCCGGGCAACCTACTCGGCGTCCTTCTCCGCTCCGAGGTTGATCGGGCGCGAGGGCACGACCGTGGAGATGGCGTGCTTATAGACCATTTGTGTCACCGAGTTGCGCAGCAGCACCACGTACTGGTCGAACGACTCGATCTGTCCCTGCAGCTTGATGCCGTTCACCAGATAGATCGAGACGGGGACGTGCTCCTTGCGCAGCGTGTTTAAAAAGGGGTCTTGTAGCAACTGGCCCTTGTTGCTCATGTTCTTCTCTCTTGGGGGTTTTGTACCCATAACTCTAATTGATTTCGCTACGCCTTACTACCTTGGAGCTTGACCGGCGGCGTCACATCGGCGCACTGCGCGCGGTGGCGCAGCGCATGGTCCATGAGGACGCAGGCGAGCATCGCCTCGGCGATCGGCGTCGCCCGGATACCCACACAGGGATCATGCCGCCCGGTGGTCTCGATGGTGGTCGGCTGGCCTTGGCGATCGATGGTGCGCCGGGGTAGCCGGATGCTCGAGGTCGGCTTGAGCGCAATCGATACGGTGATGTCCTGGCCGGTGGAGATGCCGCCGAGGACGCCGCCGTTGTTGTTGGAGAGAAAGCCTTGCGGGCTCATCTCGTCGCCGTGCTCGGAACCTTTCTGCGCGATCGCCGCGAAGCCGGCGCCGATCTCGACGCCCTTCACGGCGTTGATGCCCATCATCGCCGCGGCGATGTCGGCGTCGAGGCGGCCGTACACCGGCTCGCCCCAGCCCACGGGCACGCCTTCGGCGACGACATTGACACGCGCGCCGCACGAGTCGCCGGCTTCGCGCAGCGCATCCATCTGCTTTTCCAGCGCCGCGACCATGCGCGCGTTAGGCGCAAAGAACGGGTTCTGATCGACCGCATCCCAGGACTCGAATGGAATCGCGGTGCGGCCGAGCTGCGCGAGATAGCCGCGAATGCGCACGCCGTGGCGGCTCGCGAGCCACTTTTTGGCGATGGCGCCGGCGGCGACGCGCACCACCGTCTCGCGCGCCGACGCGCGCCCACCGCCGCGCGCATCGCGCACGCCATACTTCTGCAGATACGTGTAATCGGCGTGCCCGGGACGGAACTTGTCGGCGATGGCCGAGTAGTCCTTCGAACGCTGGTCCTCGTTGCGGATGAGGAAACCGATCGCCGTGCCGGTGGTGCGGCCTTCATAAATGCCGGAGAGCAGCTCGATCGCGTCGGACTCGCGCCGCTGCGTCACATGGCGCGAGGTGCCCGGCTTTCGCCGGTCGAGCTCGCGCTGGATGTCGGCGGCCGAGAGCTCGAGGCCGGGGGGGCAGCCGTCGACCACGCCGCCGTAGGCGGGCCCGTGCGATTCACCGAACGAGGTGACGCAGTAAAGAAGACCGAAGCTATTGCCGGACATGCGCGCCGATTCTACCCGCCGGTCGCGCTCGGCCCTGCGCGGGCGCTATGCCGGCCAGTTCTTGATGTAGCCCTTCAGCATCTTGTTCTCGAAGTCCTGCTCTTCGAGCACCGCCTTGGCGACATCGCGGAACGAGATCACGCCGATCAGGCGAGTGTCCTGCATCACCGGCAGATAGCGCGCGCCGCTTTCGAGCATGGTGCGGCGAAGGTCGTTCACTTCCATGTCCGGCGTCGCCGTGACCGGATCGCGCACCATGATATCGGCGACGCGCACTTCGCCAAGCGAGCCGGAGCGTTGCGCGAGCGCGAGGAGCAGCTCGCGAAACGTCAGCATGCCGATCATGCGGCCGCCTTCCATGACCACCAGCGAGCCGAGGTTCTCCTTCGCCATCGTCTTGACGGCCTCCGCCGCGCGGCCATTGGGCTCGATGCTCAGCAGCCGGTTGCCCTTCACCCGCAGGATTTCCTTCACTTGCATCGCGCGATCCTCCCTTGTCTCCGCCCGAGAGTATCTTCGAGGCTCGGCATGGCACGAGAATACTCCGGAAAGGCCGCCGTGGTCACCGGCGGCGCGCAGGGAATCGGCCGTGCCACCGCGGAACTGCTGGCCGGGCGCGGCTACGAGGTGGTGATCGCCGACAGCGACCTCCAGGCGGGGCGCGAAGCGGCGGCCGCGACCAAGCTCGTATTCGTGCGCTGCGATGTCGCGAGCGAGCGCTCCGTCCGAAGCTGCATCGCCGCGGTGCTCAACCGCTATGGGCGGCTTGATGCTCTTATCAATAACGCCGGTATCGCATCGCCCGCGAACGGGCCGGTGGAGAAGCTCGCTTTGCGCGAGTGGAACCGGCGCATCGGCGTCAATCTCACCGGCATGTTCCTGATGGTGAAGCACGCGGCGCCCTATCTGCGTCGCGCCCGCGGCGCGATTGTCAATATCGCCTCGACACGGGCGCTGCAATCGGAGCCCGACACCGAAGCCTACGTCGCAGCGAAAGGCGGCGCGGTCGCGCTGACCCACGCGCTCGCCATGAGCCTGGGGCCGCAAGTGCGCGTCAACTGCGTGAGCCCGGGCTGGATCGATGTCTCGCGCCTGAAGAAGCGCAGCGCGCGCAAGCCGCTGAAACTTTCGCGCGCCGATCACGCGCAGCATCCGGTCGGCCGCGTTGGCCGCCCGGAGGATGTCGCCGAGCTCGTGGCGTTCCTGCTATCCGATGCGGCCAGCTTCGCCACCGGGCAGAACTACGTCCTAGATGGCGGGATCACTAAGAAGATGATCTACGTCTAGGAAATCGGAGTTAGAGCCCGATTTCCTTCAGCGCACAAGGATGGTGGCGAGAAGCAGCAGCGTCCCCATGCTTACGCAGTCGGTCGCGGTGGTGAGGAAGATGCTCGACGCGGTCGCCGGGTCGAAGCCCATGCGCTTGAGCGTGAGCGGCACGAGCGCGCCGGAGAGACCGCTCGCGATGCAGGAGAACACCATGGCGATGAAGACGACGAAGGCGAGCATCAGCGCCTGGTCCTGATGCTGGCCGACCGCAGTGATGTACATGCCGACCGCGGCCATCAGGCCGACGCCGGCGCCGTTCAGGCAGCCGACCCAAGTCTCCTTCGCCACAAGCGGTCGCGCCACACCGCGCTTCAGTTCGCCGAGCGTCATGCCGCGTAGTGTCACCGCGAGCGCCTGGCAGCCGGTATTGCCGGACTGACCGGCGAGCACCGGCAGAAAGAGGGCGAGTATCACCAGCCGGTCGAGCGTGCCCTGAAAGAGGCCGACCACTGCAGCGGCGATGAACGCGGTCAGCAGGTTGAACTGCAGCCAGGGGTGGCGCAACTTCAGGCTTCGCCACCAATGCGTGGCGACGCGCTCTTCCTTTTCCAGGCCGACCATGCTGCCCGCCTGCAGCGAAATCTCGATCGCCTGTGCCTCGAACATGCTCTGCCCGCGAAGCAACCCGACGAGGCGCTTGTCCGCATCGATCACCGGATAAACCGGGTAGTGCCGGTCGAGCACCAGCTTCATCGCATCCATCAGCGGCATCGCCGCTTGCAGCGCGAACGGGTCGCGGAACATGACGTTGCGCAACGTCGCGGAGTTGTCGCTGAACAGGAGATCGCGCATGGTCACGAGGCCGAGGAGACGCTCATCGCGGTCGAGCACGTAGACGTACGTGATGAAGGTGGTCTTCACGAGCTCGCGCAGCCTGTCGATCGTCTCGCCCACCGTCTGCTCTGGCGGATAGCCCGCCACCACGGGCTCCATCAGGCGGCCGATGCTGTCCTTCGGATACGCGGCGTTCCTCTGCCATTGCCGCGCGAGCTCCGCGCTTGCCGCGGAGAAGGCGCGCTCGCGCGCCTCGGGTGGCAGCGTTGCCAGGACTTCCTGCGCGAAGCCCGGCGCGAGCCGGCTCAATGCTCTGGCGATCGCTGCGCCGCCGAAATGCTTGAGCTTCGCCGCTGCCGCGGCCGCCGAATGGCTTTTGACATCGTCGCCAAGATCGGGAACAAGCTCTTCGCCGAATGCCGGGTTCACCGCCGCCATTGGTTCTCCCTCCCTATGGCGCCAAGTTTAGGACGGATCATGGCACAATGTATTCATGACCCCACGCGCCATAACAATCCGGCTCGCCGAGCCGCGCGATGCCCAGCCCATCGCGCTGATGTCGCGTGATTTCATCGAGTCGGGGCTCGGGTGGAAATATGACGCATCGCGCGTTATGCGCGCGATCCGCGATCGCGAGACGCTCGCGGTGGTGGCGTGCGACACAAAATCCGGCGCCGCGGCAACGCGCGCCGCGATCAACGGCTTTGCCATCATGGAGTTCGGCGACGAGCGCGCGCATCTCGTGCTTCTCGCGGTGCGACCCTCGCACCGGCGCACCGGCATCGGCCAGCGCATGCTCGAGTGGCTGCTCGAGTCGGCGCGCTGCGCCGGCATCGCCAGCATTCATCTCGAGCTGCGCGCCGCCAACGAGGCGGCGCGCCGCTTCTATCGCGCCATGGGCTTTTACGAGACGGTGCTGGTACCGGGCTACTACCGCAGCGGCGAAGGCCGCAAGGAAGGCGCGCTGCGCATGCTGCGCGTACTGCGCGTGCCCGGACCGCTGCCGGCCGCCTGGCGGCCGCCGCGGCTAGAAGACCGCTAACAAACTTTCACGGCACGATCGCCAGCCCGACCCGCAGCTGCCAGGGCCGGCGCACGTTGTAGTCGAGGATGCTCTCGCCGTAGCCGTTGAAGTATTGGAAATGCAGGTAGCCGCTGAGCGGCCCCACCCTGATGTCTCGCGTGCGGCGTGACATGTCGACGAGCAAACCTCCCTTGCCTGCCGTGCCGACGCGCGCCACCGCAGTGGTGATCCATTGCCCGCCGACATCGTGGCGTACGCGCCAGTCGACATAACCGCGATAGCGGGCGATGTCGGGATTCTCGCCGTGCGACAGATAGGTATAGAACTTCGGCGTGAATTCGATCGCGCCGCCATCTCCGGCGCGCCAGCGCCATTCCGGCCGCACGAACAGCACGTTGATCGAGCGCGACGTCGGCCCCGCTTGTCCGTTCGATTCGTGCTCGAAACCGATGCGCGCGGCGTCGATCCAGGTCTGCTGATCGACGCGCTGCCACTTCCAGAAAAACGAGGGCCGATAGGCCGTGTCATGGAAGGGCTTCGATTCCGCCGAGAGATCCCAGAGCGAAGTCTGGGTATAGCCGAAATAGAAGCCAACGAGCCACGGCTGCGTGGCGCCAAAGCCCGTGGTCGGATCGAACAGGCGGTATTTGAACGACAACTGGAAGCGACCATTCGCACCTTGATGCGCGCCGAGCGCGAAATACACCGGGTCCTCCTCCGAGAGCGGCGGCTCCTGCGACGCATCTTCGCGGCCGGTGAGGCGTTGCATGGCATCGCGACGCGCGATCGCCACGGCGACCGAATTCGAATCGCGCTCGGCGAGCGACAGCGTCCCCGGCCCCGCAGCGCTCGAGGGCATGATCGCGCTGTAGCGACGGCGCGCGCCCTGCGCCTCGCCCACCGCGCGCGCCGGAATGATGAGTTCGACGATATCGATCTTGGCGCGTAGCGCGAGCTCATCAGCAAGCTCCTCGCCCGGCGGCGCGACGACGATGAACTCGAAGCGCTCGCCCGAGACGATGTGCTGCGGGGCGACCAACAGCCAGTCGGGCTCGGCAGCGTGCGCGGCGCATGAAACGACGAGTGCCAGCAGCGCGGCGAGCTTCAGGCCGCGCTCCAGTCCTGCGCGCTCGCGAAACGCTCGAGCAAAAACTCGACAAAGCGGCGCACCTTGGCCGAGAGGTGCTTGCGGCTCGGGTAGAGCGCGTAGATCGGCACGGGCGGCGGCACGAATTCCTGCAGGAGCGGCACCAGCCGCCCGGCGCGCACCTCGGGACCGACGATGAATGCCGGCTCGAAGACGATGCCGCCGCCGCACGCCGCCACCTCTGCGAGCAGATCGCCATTGTTGGAATGCAGCCTGCCGCTCACGCGCACGGCGCGTTCGGTGCCCGAGCGGTCGCGAAAGCGCCAGACGTGGCGCGGGCTCACGTATTCATAAGTGAAGCAGTCGTGGCTCGCCAGTTCCTCGGGCGTCTTCGGCGCTCCATGCTCGGCAAGATACGCGGGCGAGGCGCACGGCACGAGCCGCGTCTCGCCGAGCTTGCGCGCGACGAGGTTCTCGGCGCCCGGCGCGCCGATGCGGATGGCGAGGTCGAAACCCTCCTCCACCAGATCGACCAGCCGGTCGGAGAGCGACACGTCGAAGCGCACTTGACGATGCTCGGCAAGAAACGCCGCGATCGCCGGCGCCACGTGACGTAAGCCGAAATTGACGGATGTGGTGAGCCGGATCGTGCCGCGCGGCACGACGGCGGCGCTCGCGGCTTCCTCCTCCGCTTCGGCGAAGTCCGCGAGAAGCTGCACCGCGCGCTCGAAGAAAGCGCGTCCGCTTTCGGTCAGGCTCACCCGCCGGGTCGTGCGATGGAGGAGCCGGGTCTGCAGATGCGCCTCGAGCTCGGCGACGTGGCGGGAAGCGGCCGATGTGGAGAGGCCGAGCCGCTCGGCAGCCTTGGCAAAGCTGCCCGTTTCCACGACTTGTGCGAACACCTGGATGGCGGCGAGGCGGTCCACGGCGCCGCATACTATCCCGATATTCGAAACAATGTATCCCCGCCCGCCGTCTTTATCCCCCGATGCAGCGCAAGCAGACTAGCGCCCTACGTCCTTGTATCGGCAGCCGCGCACACAACTTGCGAGATGAGGCTTACGCATGCAAAGAACACTCGTCACCGCGGCGGCGCTATTGCTGCTTGCAGTAACCGGCGCTGGCGCGGTGCAGCTCACTGCCTTGAACGCGCAGGTGGTGTGTCTGCCGCCTGCCGTGATTCAGGCCTGGTCGTAAATCCCCAGTCCCAGCCAAAGGAAGGAGACAACGCATGAAGCTTTACTACGCACCCGGAGCTTGTTCGCTTTCGCCGCACATCGTCGCGCGCGAGGCGGGCATTCCCATACAGCTGCAAAAGGTCAACACCAAAGACAAGAGCATGGAAGGCGGCGGCGACTTCTGGCAGGTGAACCCGCGCGGCTATGTGCCCGTGCTCGAGCTCGACAACGGCGAGCGGCTCACCGAAGGGCCGGCGATCGTGCAGTACCTCGCCGATCAGAAGCCCGAATCCGGGCTCGCGCCGAAGGCCGGAACGCTCGAGCGCTATCGCCTGCAGGAGTGGCTCAACTTCCTCACCTCCGAAGTGCACAAGCAGTTCTCGCCGCTCTTCAAGCCGAACACGCCCGAGGACTACAAGCCGATCTCGAAACAGAACATCGCCACGCGCTTCGACTGGCTGGACAAGCAGCTCGCCGGCAAGGACTACCTGATGGGCAAGCAGTTCACGGTGGCCGATGCGTATCTCTTCGTGCTGACGAACTGGACCAAGCCGACGCAGATCGATCTCGCGAAGTGGCCGAACATCCAGGCGTTCAGCAAGCGCGTCGCTGCGCGTCCGAAGGTGAAGGAAGCCCTGCAGGCGGAGGGCTTGCTGCCGAAGGAAGCCGAGCGAGCGCACTGAGCGGCGTGTCGTGATCCCGCTGCCGAGCGTCTTCATCTCCCACGGCTCGCCGATGCATGCGCTGCAGGCGGGGCCGGCGGGCGTTGCATGGGGCGCGCTCGGCAAGCGGCTCGGCAAGCCGCAGGCCATCCTCATCGCCTCGGCACACTGGGAAACCAATGTGCCGATGGTGACGGGCGCGGCGCGGCCCGAGACCATCCATGATTTCTCCGGCTTTCCGGAGCCCCTCTATCGAATCCGCTACACCGCGCCCGGCGCGCCCAAGGTCGCCGCGCGCGCGCAGGCGCTCCTCAAGGAAGCGGGCTTCACCGCCGCGATCGACGGCATGCGCGGCCTCGATCACGGCGCGTGGGCACCGCTCCTCTACATGTATCCGGACGCCGACGTGCCGGTGGTGCAGATTTCGCTGCAGCCCGGGCTCGGCACGCGGCATCACCTGCAGCTTGGGCGGGCACTGCGCCGGCTCGAGGAAGACAACGTGCTCGTCATCGGCTCGGGCCACATGACGCACAACCTGCGCGACTGGATGCGCGGCGCAGGCGAGCCGCAGCCGTACGCGCAGGAGTTCGCCGAGTGGGTGGGCGAACGGCTGGAATCGCACGACCTCGAATCGCTCGCCGACTATCGCGTGCGCTCACCGTACGGCGCGCGCGCGCACCCGACGGATGAGCATTTCCTGCCGCTTTTCTTCGCGCTCGGCGCGGCGCGCGACGATTACAAGCCCGAGCGTATCTTCACCGGCATCGACGCGGGCGTCCTCTCCATGGACGCCTACGTCTTCAACTGAGCGCTTCGGCCGCAGAATAAATCGGGTCCTGGACCCGAATTATCATTTCACGGCTTGGGCCGCCTTGCGCACGATCTCGGGCGGCGTGGCGTAGACCTCGGCGACCAGCTTCTGCACCGCTTCGCCGTCGACCGGTGTGATTTCCAGCTTGATCTTGTCCGCCTCGGCGAGGAACGCGGGATCCTTCATCGTTTCCATGAACGCGCGCCGCAGCAGCGCGAGGCGCTCGGCCGGCACGCCGGGCGGCGCGAGGAACGGACGGCCCATCACCTGGCGCGCGAACACGAGGCGCAGGATGGCGCGCTGCTCGGGGGTCTTCACGAAGTCCATGATGAGCGGCACGTCGGGCAGATCGCCGTGCTTCTCTAGCGAGAGCTGCACGAGCAGCTTGATCGTGCCGTCCTTCACCCATTGCGCGTGGTTGGTCTTGATGCTCGACCAGGACCAGCCGCAGCGCGCCTCGACTTCGCCGCGCTGCATGGCGAGCGTGATGTCGTTGCCGCCCGGGTAACCGGTCACCAGCTTCAGCTTCGTGCCGAGGATGCTGTTCATGACCTTAGGAAAGAGATCGGTATCCGCGCCAGCGCCCGTGCCGCCGACGAAGACGGTGCGGCTCTGCAGGTCCTCGAAGCGCGAGATGCCGGTCTTGCCCCAGCCGGCGCAGACGCTCACTTCGTCGTTGGCGCTGCCGAGCCAGCCGAACTCGGCCGCCTTGAACTGTGCGCCTTCGGTGCCGAGCAGCGGATCGAAGACGATGCCGCGGCCGATCGTGCCGAACACCGTACCGTCGCGCGGTGCCGCCTTGTAGAGCCAGTTGGCAAGCCGCAGGCTGCCCGCCCCTTCCATGTTCTTCGGCACGATCACCGGCGTGCCGGGCAGATGCCGACCCATGTGACGCGCGAGGAGCCGCGCGTAGATGTCGTAGCCGCCGCCGACGCTATAGCCGACGTAGAGCTCGACCGTGCGTCCCTTGTAGAAATCCTGCGCCGGCACGCTCATCGCCAGGGCGGCGAGCGCGAAGCCGATGACCCATACCCGGTTCATGCGTCTCCTCCGCTCGGCATAATGCCACCATGATCATCGACTTCGATTCCCACCTGCGGGAAGGCTATTTCATGGACGAGGTCTACCGGTTCGACGCGCCTTTCGAGCGCTTCCGGCCGGTGAAGATGAGCGATGGGCGAACGCATAACACGAAGTTCGTCCACGCCCTCGATCCGATCAGCCCGCAGGGGCACGCCGCGCACCGCCATCCCTACATCTACGATCCAAAGACCCACTGGCGCGGCGGCGACATCGCGGCGCGTCAGGTGGGCGGCTACGACATGGCGCGGCGTTTGGACGACATCCGCAAGGAAGGCATCGACAAGCAGCTCATCTTCCCGACGCAGATCACCATCGCCACTTCGAACATCGGCGGCCTCGGTCGCGAATGCGCACGGCTCTTCAACGACTGGGTGGCGCGGCTCGTGAAGGGGCGCGAGGACGTCTTCCTGCCGGTGGCGATGGCGCCCGCGGGCTGCCCGGAAGCCATGGAGCCGGAGCTGCGGCGCTGCGTGAACGACCTCGGTTTCCGCGCCACACACCTCGTTCCCTACTGCGGCACGCGCAACCTCGACGATCCCGCCTATTTTTCGTACTACGCGGCGGCCGAAGAGCTCGGCGTGCCGCTCTGCTGCCATCCGAACTCCAACGGCGAGCTGATCGATCGCTTCGACAACTTCTACAAGACGCATGTGCTCGGCCGACCCACCAACTGCAGCGCGGCGCTCGTCGCGCTCGTGCTCGGCGGCGTGTTGGAGAAGTTTCCCGGCCTGAAAGTGGTGTTCTTTGAGTGCAGCGCCGAATGGATCCTCTATTGGATGCACCGCATGGACGATGACTGGGAGTGGGCCAAGGACTTTCCGCAGATCTCGGG
>Ga0081539_10000444_pt1 | contig 88011 bp, 73 predicted proteins | sample TabmetS4T2R2_FD_71023 | JGI IMG/M metagenome (GOLD analysis project Ga0081539, IMG submission 71023) | Tabebuia heterophylla rhizosphere microbial communities from the University of Puerto Rico - S4T2R2 | ecosystem: Host-associated > Plants > Roots > Rhizosphere ...
CTTGGAGTCGAGGATAACGCACTTGACGTTCTTCTCGGCTGCCTTGGCGCAGAACCCGTCGGTCAGCTTGATGTTGTAGGGGAACGACATGCTGTTCGGAATATACCCGAACGTTAAATCTTTTGCCTCGGCAAGGCCGACGGAAAGTAGCGTTGCCGATGCCGCCGCCAGCAGTGCTCCTATATTACCCCTCATTTTTATCCTCCACTTTATTGAAGACATCATTGGAGATCCCAGTTAGGATCTTTTTTCCTCCCGGTATGGGAGAAAAGCTTGGGAAAGTGGCCCGAACTCCCACGAGCAACTTCCCGGCAGGGCTGTAATCTTATTCTCCCATGTTTACGCAGAGAGGTTAGGTTAATGGGACGAACGGGCAGGGACAATTGCGAACGCGGCCAAGGTCCTTTGCATTTGTGTGGCGGTGTGCCCTCTACTGCCGTTGTTTGCCGCCCTGTGCATCACCTGGTCCAGACAGTGAGAGCCGTCAGGGATGCCTTGCTCCCGCTCTTCGAAAGGCGGCTGACCGTCGCGTGACCCAAGTCGCGCTCCTCGGTGGCGAGCGACGCCGTCGGCTCTTCTATGATGATCAGTTCAGCGCCGGTGTCCCGGCTTGGAAAATCGCGACCATCTGCCGTTCGCAATTGGAAGGTTGCCGACGATAGCGTCCCGATCCAGGCGCAAGCCGACGCTCTAGGACAGGTCGCTGAACTGCTCCCGGATCTTCCCGGCTCGCTGCCAGGGACCGCTCTCACGCAGGAAGACGTTTTCGATGACCGAGAGCGTCGGCACCAGCGGCATGTGCTGGGGGATCGTAGCCACGTTGGCGACCTTTGGGCTACTCACGGTCACAGGTTCGCCGCGCCAGATGACCTCTCTGCCGGTGGATGGGAAGGCGCATGAAAGCTTCTTGATCAGGGTCGACTCGCCGCCGTTGTCGTTCGCCCCAAGCAGCCCATTGGACCTTGCCACTGCGAATCGCTAGGTCGACGCCGGCCAGGGCGATGGTGAGATTCACGAAGGTCTTCGCCTGCATGATGACATCCGATATCGGAGGGACTCCGGACACGTCGTCCCTCTTCCGGCTATCGCGAGAATATCGATTTCTGGGCGAGACAAAGCTAGGGAGCAGGTCAACGACGGTGCGCGCCTCGGCTAACTGGTCCTGGGTCCGCATGGTCCGGATCGTTCAATTCTGGAGCGACATGCTCCGGGATGCCCAGTTCGAAGGCGTTCAGCGTCAGCGAGATCAAGGTGTAGTAGCCCAGAATGCCGACTAACTCGACGAGGCCGCGCTCGCTGAGAATATCGCGGCCGCGCCGGTAGAGCGCGTCCGGCACCCGGCGGGTCTTGAGCAGGGTCGATGCCACCTGGAATATCGCCTCCTCCCGATCGTTGCGCAGGAAAGGCTCGCGTCCGGCCGCGAGGTCGATGACGGTTCTCGGGTCGAGCCCCGCCTTCAGGGCGATCTGCTTGTGCACCGACCATTCGTAGTGCGACAGCCAATGGGCGCCGCATATCAGGATGGCGAGCTCGCTTTCGTGCGTCGCCAAGATCGTCTCGAACCGTAGCAATTCCCCCAATCGCTGCGCCCGGTGTGCGAATTCCGGGTTCTGCATCCAGGCATAGACCGGGAGCGGGACGAAGGTACGTCGACCTGAGAGCACTTCCTGCACGACTTCGGCCTGCGGAGGCGTCAACTCCTCATTCGTCGGGATCGCGATTCGAGACATTGTCGAGACCTCCGAAGGTGATGATGCGTTGCGTTGGCCGACCCCTCGCGCGGCGATCGCGGATACGATTGATTGGCGAGCGACGTCACGGATGCAACTCCTCCCGCCCGTCGATCGCATCTCGGTCCGTTCTTGACACGATGCCCTATAAGCCATGATGCGACGGTCCGAAACGTCCAGGAGTGGACAGCATCTTGCCATCGGGTGCAAGGATCAAAGCTCCCTTAACTGCACGGATGGTGTAGTCGCGACTATCGCAGCCGTTCGGACTCAAATTGTTCGCCGCCAAGTGCCCTATCGGTGACGCTCCACGCCATCGTGGCGCTCCGCGCAAAGATGGTTTCCGTAGCCAAACGTGGTTTCGCTGGCTGCCGCTATCTAAAATCCGTCAAGTCCGCGATGGTCGCGCATGCGCGAGGTCGGCGACGGCGGAGGATCCGACAAGAGAGAACAATGGCAGTCAAGGAACGCGAAAACCCTAATGTCAGGTCGACGACGGCTTTAAAGTCGACGGCGACGGATAACGATATTGCCACAATATGGCTGACGTCGTTCGAAAAGGCGATCAACGCTGGCGACCGTGCTGCGCTCGAGGGCCTCTTCGTCGAGGACTCGCATTGGCGCGATCTCTTCATCTTCACGTGGACCATCACGCCGCGCAATGGCCGTAACGCGGTGGTGTCGGCGCTGCTCGAGTCGCTGACGCCTGTCCGGCCGCGCAACTTCAGCGTGACGCAGACCCGCACCAAGCCGCGGCGCGTCACGCGGGCGGGCGAGAAGGTCATCGAGACCATCTACGAATTCGAGACGGACTATGCGCGCGGCGAAGGCGTACTGAGACAGCCTGTCGATAGACCCGAAATGGCGTGGATGTTCTCGACCTCGCTCTACGAGCTCAAGAGTGCGGAGTGGCCGGTCGGTGGCAACCGTCCAAGTGGCAAGCACGACCGGCTGTTTGGCGGGGAGACGAAAGCGCAGCGTCGGGCGAAGGAGCTCGAATATGCCGACCGCGATCCGGCGGTGCTCATCGTTGGCGGCGGCCACAATGGCGTGCAGACCGGTGCGCTCCTGCGGATGCTCGGCGTTGACACGCTGGTTGTCGAGCGGCTGCCGCGCGTCGGCGATGTCTGGCGCAGGCGCTACGATTCTCTCGCTCTGCACAACAAGATCCACCTGAATCATTTCCCGTTCATGAAATATCCGGAGACCTGGCCGATCTTCCTGACCAAGGACGCGCTCGGTGACTGGACCGAAGCCTATGCCAACGCGATGGACGTGAACGTCTGGAACAGCACGGAATTCGTCGGAGCCGACTGGCACGAGGGCGGCAAGGTGTGGGAGGCGAGGGTGCGCCGCACCGACGGCTCCGAGCGCGTCCTGCGTGTGCGCCATATCGTCTTCGCCAATGGCGGGATCGTCGGCCGGCCGAAATACCCGGACTTCCCGGGGCTGAAGGACTTTAAGGGCGAGTTCATCCACTCGCACGACTATGTCTCCGGCGAGCGCTGGCGCGGCAAGAAGGTGCTGATCATCGGCGTGGGCAACACCGCCCATGACATCGCGCAGGACCTGCACGGTTACGACGCGAAGGCGACGATGATCCAGCGCGGCTCGATCACCGTCTTCAGCGTCGAGGCGGTGACGCTGAACCATGCTCTCTATTACAATCAGGATACGCCGCTCGAGGATTGCGACCTGATTGCCACGAGCCCCTGCTATCCCGTGGCGCTCAAGGGTTACCAGCTCAACGTCCAAAAGATGCTGGAGATCGACAAGGAACTGCTCGACGGTCTGCGCGCCCGCGGCATGAAGCTCGACATCGGCGAGGACGGGGGCGGCCATCAGATGAAGATCCGCAAGCAGCATGGCGGCTATTATCTGAATGTCGGCTGCTCCGACCTGCTTGTCAGCGGCGAGGTCGGCCTGGTGCAGATGGAGGACACGGAGCGGTTCGTGGAGAACGGACTGCTGATGAGGAACGGCACTGTGCTGGAGGCCGACCTGGTGATCACAGCGACCGGCTACGAGCCGCCGATCAGGGAACTGGGACGTCTCGTGGGCGAACAAGTCGCGGAAAAGGTCGGCCCGATCTGGGGACTCGATCCGAAGGACAACGAGTTGCAGAACATGTACAAGCCGACGGCCCAGCAGGGACTGTGGTTCGTCGCCGGAGGTTTCGCGCAGGCACGCGTATGGACTCGCTATATCGCGCTGCAGATCGCGGCGCGTGAGAACGGCGTCGTTTCCGACCCAATTCCGGCGCTGCGGGCGAACTGACGGCGTAGATGCCCGCGCGGTCGGTGGCGTGGCCGACAAAGCGGCAGCCGTGAATATCGATGGCGGAATGTGCCGGTCGTCGAGTCGCCGCCGACGGATCGGAGCGCTCGAACGAAAGCAAGGGGAGGACTATATGCGCGCGACAGGGATGGCCTTCCGATGACAAGGGCGACGATCAGGCTGCGCGAGTTGCTGGGCCGACCCGGCGCCCTGATGGCGGCCGGGGCCTTCGGACCGATGCCGGCCAAGCTGGCCGTCGAGGCAGGCTTCGATGCGGTCTACATGCCGGGTGGTGGCATCGCCATGAGCCGGCTAGGCGTGGCGGATGTGGGCCTCGCGACCTTGACGGAAATGGCCGAGGCAGCCGCGGGGATCGCTCGTTCGGTCGATGTCCCGGTGATCGCCGACGCCGATACCGGCTTCGGCAACCAGCTGAACGTCCAGCGAACCGTCCGCGAGTACGAGCGCGCCGGCGTTGCCGCGCTCCATATCGAGGATCAGGTCTTTCCGAAGAAGTGCGGCCACTTCGCCGGCAAAAGCGTGATCCCGCTGGAGGAGGCCGTGCAGAAGATCCGGGCGGCGGTCGCCGCGCGATCCGACCCCGACTTCATGATCATCGCACGCTGTGACGCGCTTTCCGTGACCAGCTTCGACGACGTAGTGCGCCGCTGCAATGCCTATCGCCAGGCGGGAGCGGACATGATTTTCGTCGACGCCCACCGCAACCTAGAGGACGTCGCGGAAATCCCCCGACGTATTCCCGGTCCGCATCTCTATAACCAATCGGCGGGAGGCAAGGTGCCGTTCCTGACAGCCGACCAAGTTGGCGAACTCGGCTACAAGCTGATGATCTTCCCGAACTTCTCGGCGCTTGCAGCGATGAAGGCAATCCGCGAGGTCTTTGCCGGTATACGCCGTACCGGCACCGTCGCCGGCGTTCTCGACCGCTGCGCGGGCTTTAAGGAATTCACGGCGCTCGGGGGTATCGAGCACTTCATTGAAATCGAGCGGCGGTTCGCCGCCGAGGACGATTCGCCCTGGGCGATGCATGAATAGGAATAGGACTGATGGCACTGCTTGATCTGACCGGCAAGGTCGCCTTCGTCGCTGGCGCAGGTTCCGCCGCCGAAGGGTGGGGCAATGGGCGTGCCACCGCTGTGCTCCTCGCTCGCCAGGGCGCCAAGGTGTTCGGCACCGATTTCAGCGCGGCAGCGCTCGACGGTACCGCGGCGATCATGGCCGAGGAAAGCCATCGACACTGGTTCGGCACCATGGCCGACATGGCCAACAGCCGGCAGGTCAAGGCGGCGGTCGACCGCTGCCTCGAGACCTACGGTCGCATCGACATCTTGGTCAACAATGTCGGCGGCAGCTTCCCGGGTGACCCCGTGTCCATGTCCGAGGAGGACTGGGACCGGCAGATGGACCGCAACCTCAAGACCGCGTTTCTCGGGTGCAAACATGTCCTCCCAGTGATGGAGCGGCAGTTTGAGACCGAGGGCAAGGGCGGCGCGATCATCAACATCTCCAGCATCGCCAGCATGAGCTTTCAGGTCGGAGGGCGGGTGCATGTTGGCTATGCTGCCTCCAAGGCTGGGCTGGAGACGTTCAGCCGGGCGACAGCGATCGCCTATGTGAAGAAGGGCATAAGGGTGAACACCGTGGTCGTTGGCATGATGGACACCCCGCTGGTAACCGCCCGCCTAACCAAACAGCTCGGGAAGAGCGCCGAGGAACTGGCCGCGCAGCGCGCGAAGCTGGTCCCGATGGGGCGCATGGGCTCCGCCTGGGACGTAGCGAACGCGGTCGTCTTCCTTGCGAGCGACGAGGCGGGCTATATAACCGCGACGAAAATCGTGGTGGACGGCGGCGTCACCGCGTCGCGCCTCAGCCCCTGAGCCGGCGCGCTCACGCCAGATCAACGCCCGTCAGGAGTAAGCCGACGAGCACATGGTCCAACCACCCGCGTCCCGAATGGCTAGCGGCGCAAGACGAGCCAGTCCCTGGAGCCGGCGTGTCGGATCATGGACTCGTACCATCGCTATGAACGGCCGGGCATCCGCTACCTGCTCGATGACTACCTTGCCGAGCCCGCCAGCGGTCACAACGTTCGCGCCTCAGTCTTTGTGCAGGCGCGCGCCATAGGGCTGTCCCTTCTATGGATTCGGTTGTGCGCGCAGCAGATCGGGTCGAGGAACAGCCGACCGCTCCGAGTTCAGCGGGCTAAACGTGTCGACCAGGAAGTCGACAAAGACACGGACCTTGCGAGACATGCCCCGACTGCTTGGATAGACTGCGTAAAGCTCGGCGTGATCGGGATGGGGGTTGACCACGTAGTCCGTCAGCACGGCGATAAGCTCGCGCTGATGAAGTTGGGCGCGGACCATCCATTCCGGAACGACGATCAGTCCCATGTTTAGCTGGGCGGCCGACAGCAGTATCAGTCCGTTATCGGCGCGAATATTGCCGTGGATCTCTACCTCTTGGCGTTCATCGCCCTTCGTGAAAGTCCACGTCGTTCCGTAGGTCGGCGCCACGTACAGCATGCATTTATGTGCACGCAGGTCTTGCGGGCGCTTGGGCGTGCCATACGCTGCGAAATAGGCGGGCGAACCGCAGACGATCCGCCGCGTTGGGGTCAGCCGCCGTGCGATGAGTTCGCACTCCGGCAGAACTCCCATCCACATCGCCACGTCGATCTTGTTGGCGATGAGGTCGAGACGTTGGTCTGTCAGCATAATATCGACGACCAGATCCGGGTACTTTGTAAACAGCTTGGGCAACGCCGGCATTACCACGGTCGTGCCGGCCGAAACCCGCAGTGCAACGCGCAGGTTTCCCACAGCCTCCTCCTGCAGCGAGCGTATTTCGGCTTTCACCGAGTCAAGATCGGTTACGATCCCCTGGGCACGCTCATAAAGACGGTGTCCAGCCTCGGTGAGGGACAGCCTTCGGCTGTTGCGGTTTAGGAGCCTCGCGCCAACCTCGTCTTCCAGCGCCTTCACCTGTCTCGCTACTGAGCTCACCGACGAGATGTCACGCGCGGCTGCCGAGAAACTCCCCGAATCGACCACCTTGATGAATGTGCGTATCTGCTTGAGTTCATCCATTGACGTTACCCGCCATGGGCTCGGCACGGGTCCTCGACGCCAAGGTCAATTCGTCGGCCTCAGGCGTCCGCCTAGAACTCAGGCCCCGCTCGTCGATAGCCTTCGGCAGCTTCGGCGGGTTGATCGGCAGAGAAGTCATGCGCCGATGCGATGCTGCCGCATATGCGGGGCGCCGAGACCATGCTCGCCTCGGCCAGGCGAAATGCCCGTGAACTGGGCCCGAAGGTTGCGCATTTGGAAATGACCCTGACTCGACACCCAAAGAGGCGCGTTGCGGTCCGCTTCATATCCAGCCACGAGGACGGGTGGCTCTACATAGCCCTGATGCACCGGCGGACTGTCGAAGTTCATCTCGACAATTTCGTCCGCCTGCGCGAACCCTGCCTCGATCTCTCCGGGATGCGGTTCCCAGCGGCGTGTGATGTTGGATGGTTTCGCCGGCTTCGGCGTCAGTTCGCGCATATACATGTCCTCGTGCACCACACGCGCATTTACCGCGATGGCCTCATCGCGGCTGATGACATGCGGCAGGGATTCGTATTCGATGTCGATCAGCGCTAGCGCCGCTTTGGGCGTGGCTTCGTCGCGCGCTGCCACGGCGGCGACGGGATGGCTGTCGTAGTAGGCCTTCTCCTTGGCCAGCATGTTACGCACATCGTGCCACAGGTTCCTTTGTAGCCGCTCGATCCCGGTATACTCGAAGGAGAAGTCTGGAAAATCCGCGCCGGTGACAAGGGAGTAGACGCCACAGGGCGCCTCCGCCTCCGACGTGTCAATCCTCACGATGTGGCCATGGGCCAACGGCGATCGCAGAAATTTGCCGCACGTGATGCCAGGAGGGGAATGGTCGTTCCTGTAACGAGCGGCGCCGGTGACTTTCGGAACTCCGTCAGGACAGATCGGCCGCGTGCCGACAGAGCCGCAGCCCCGGAGCTCTGATATCTTGCGCCGGGGTCTGTACATGGTTGCACCTGTTTCTCCTGGCATGGCTTGCCCCGGCTTGGCTGCGCGCTCGCGTTGCCGTGACAGTATCGAGCTGAGATCGACCCTCCAGGACTGTTCTTCCTGCTTGCCGCACACGGAACGGGCACCGGACTGGGATGCTCGGGTGCTAACGGAAGCGCCGTCCTGTGGCAGCCACTTTCTGAGTGTCCCATACGATGCGATTATGTTCAATCCAAAATCCGACTGCAGGCAAGCTCATAACGGGTCTTGCCGTTTTCCTACCAATCACTCGCATGCTGGCGACGATCATTGCGCGATTGTCAAGTACGGCTTCATCCGCAGCCAACCCGAGACACAGGGTTCTCAGCATCTGGCTGGGGCATGACTTCTCAAGAAGGAAGCACCAAGAAAAGTCTCTTTATGCAGGATTTTAGATGACGACTGCAGGCGTGTCAGCCGTCGTCGCCGGGGCGGAAATCGGTCACGACTGCCGCCAGTCCGCGTTCAGAATCTTCACCCGGCCTGAGGCATCCCACAGTGACCCGATATTCAGGGCAGTACGATTACACTACACGGCTCGGAATCGAGGTTAACGGTCATTTGTGCTGGAGGATTTCGAGAAGGAAGTCGGGGTTCCATCCTGCGGCTTTGCGCTTTGTCTTGACACTGCCCTTGGCCTTGTTGGCGCACACGAGGCCGAGGGCGAAGCGAATTCTCGTTAACCTGAGTTCCGGGCCGTGGATTACACTACCGTTAGAATTGACATGCGCAAGCAATCTCGTTTAATAAGATTTGTTGGCAAAATCGCCGGCCGCGAGGCAGGCGTCGACGGATGCGGCCAAGCAATCGGTTCGTAGCAGAGATCGTCCTCCCAAGGCGCAAGGCTGTCGCCAATCATCTCGGTGGCAGCCTTTTTTGTGTCCGCTGCGTGCGTGCAGAGGTCGGCGTCGTGCGGCTTCAGCCCGCGAAGAAGCGAGTGAGTGGACGGGCGGCCGCGAAATCATATAGCAACAGTCGATGCTCCCCACAGGCGACGAGAAATGGCGCTAGGCACGCAATAAATCTCAGCATTGACGACTTTTTTGATAGGTGTACAAATCTCGCCGCTTCCGGCTTCGTCGATCGCGGCCATCGAAGCATTGGTTGCGCTAAGCCTGGTGTCCACGTCGGTGACGACTGGATTTGCGCGGGAACTCGGCGAGGCGAATTGGGAGGTTTTGGCAACCGGGCCCTGTGCCGCGTTCGTCGTGCGACGTGCAGTCGGGTTTGGTTGCGGCGGAGAGGCGAGGGCCGGACTTCATCGGCCCTTTCCGATGTGTCTTGGAGCGCGCTCCGGCGCTGACTTGAGTTGATTGATATTTCAACGGGAGGATATCATGCCATTTGCACCAACGAGGTGGTCCGCGGAGAGGACGATGCGGGTCGCGCAGGCGGTCGGAGTCAGATCTTTGGTCTCCCTGGCAACAATGCCGGTTCCGGAGATCGACGAGGACGACGCTCTGGTACGCATCGTCGCCTCCGGCATTTGCCGTTCGGACTGGCATCTCTGGAATGGCGACTGGGTCTGGAACGGCATTGGTTTGCCTTCGGCCGGCGTGCTAGGTCATGAGATCGGTGGGGTCGTGGAAGTCGTGGGCAGCCGCTGCCGCTCGGTAAAGGTCGGGCAGCGCGTGACTGTGCCTTTCCACATCTCCTGCGGCCATTGCCACTACTGCCGTCGCGGTTTCCAGAACCGGTGCGAGGATGGTGCATCGAGCAACCTGTTCGATGGCGCCGGCGGCTGGGCCGAGTATATGCGCGTTCCCAACGCCGACCTGAACTGCATCGAGTTGCCGGAGGAGGTAGACGAACTCACCGCGGCGGCCCTCGGCTGCCGGTACATGACCGCGTGGCGCTCGGTTCATAGCCAAGGCGCGATACAGGGTGGCGAGACCGCCGTGATCGTCGGCTGCGGAGGCGTCGGTCTGGCCGCGGTCGAGATCGCCACCTGCCTGGGTGGAGACGTCATCGCGGTCGACATCGACGATTCCAAGCTCGACCTGGCCCGCAAGGCCGGCGCTCGTGCCGTGGTCAATGCGAGAGGCCTGAGCGCCGAGGCGGTCGGTGGGGCGGTCCGCAAGCTCACGCCAGGAGATCGCGGCACCGACCTCTCGGTCGACGCTCTCGGGCTGGAGCAGACCGCCAACTCAGCGCTCTATTCCCTGAAGAAGGGAGGACGTCACGCGCAGGTCGGCCTGACCTCGCAGGAGGAGCGGGGCATGGCGCGCATCCATCTCGACCGCATCGTCATGAACGAACTCACGATCGTCGGTTCCGTCGGAAACCCGCAGTGGGCCTACGAGAACCTGATGACGCTGGTTGCGCAGCGGCGCTTGCAGCCCAAATTGCTGGTGACCCGCGAGGTGAGCCTTGGCCAAGTCGATTCCGTCCTGCACGACATGGATACGTTCAAGACGTCGGGATACGTGATCATCACCGACTTCACGAAGTGACGGATCGACTGTCTCGGCCGGTCCAATTCGCGGGCCGGCCGGAGGCGTTGCCCGTCACCGGATCGCGAGATCCGTTGACGGGCCATTCGCTCGCATCCAGCCAGCCTCGGTCGGCTCGATCGTCAAACGGCACGACATGGCGAGCAGGTAGTCCGGACGCTGCCGCATCGGGGATGGGCGGGACCGAGACGGTGCTGACGAATATTGGTTCCCGCCTGTGCTCGTCCATGCCTTTGTGGTCCAGGCGCTCGTTAGCGTGCTTCGCATCAGCGCGATCTACGAGGCGGTGGTCGTTGATCTGGACATGTTCTGGATCGGCGTCATAGGCGGGGCGTTTGGCATTCTTTCTGCCGCGCTCGGTCTCCGTCCCGCTCGCTAGGTCGACCGCAGCGGCGAATCCGCGGCTCGGGCCTGCGGTCACCAGGGCCGCGCGCCTGATGACTTCCATTCTTCGGAGTGGGAGTGTTTTGCCCGGAATGAACATCTTCGCCGCCGAGAGCCTCGTTCCACGCGTGGCGGTTGTGGCGGCCGTTAGTTGCCCCGCCACAGCGTGGAAGTTGAGAGCGCCTAGGTCCGGGCCGAACTCCGGATCGTCGACAGGCAAACCGTGCCGATCACGATCAGCCCCTGAACGACGTACTGAGCTCCCGCGCTGAATTTCATCAGGATGAGGTCGGTCAGTGCCAGCGTCAACACCAGCGCGCCCAGTGCCGTTCCAATGACCGACGTGACGCCGCCGGTTATGCGCGTGCCCCCGACCACTACCGCAGCGACGGAACCCAGCAGGTAGGCGCGCCCGAGGTCGGACGAGACGCCGCCCTGATATGTCGCGAGCAGGGCGCCGAGCCATGTGGCGACCACGGCGGAGAGCACGAATGTCGCCACCATCATCCGGTCGCGCCTGATGCCTGCGAGCCGCGCCGCCTCGCCATTCTGGCCCATGGCATGGAGCTGAACGCCGTAGACCGTTCGTGAGAACAGGATGGCCAGCAGGATCAGCGTCACAATCGAGATCACCAGGGCTCCCGAGATTCCCCCCACCCGCATGCGCACGATCTGCTCGAAAAGGCCGCCGATCCGACCGAAACCGGCGTTCTGCACCGCGACGATAAGGCTGTAGATGATGTACCCGGTCGCAAGCGTGGCGATGACGGCGGGTATTCGCAACTTTATGACCAGCACCGCGTTCATGACGCCCGCCACCACGCCCACCGCCAGGGTCAAGGCCATCGACGCGGCGATGTTGTCCTGCCCGAAGAAGCCCGCTGACATCACATAGGCGCCGAAGGTGATCAGGTAGGGCAGGGAGAGATCGAAATTCCCAGGTCCACTGGCGATCACCGCCATCTGCGCGGCACCGGCCACCGCCAGGAAGCCGGCGATCGTCGCATTGGCGGCAAGGAACGACAGGGAGAGGCTACCTGTCACGTAGCCGGCCAGCAGCCACAAGAGCGTCGCGGCGATCAATGCGCCGAACCACGAGCGCCCGACCAGCTTCCTCCAGGCGGATACGGTCGGCCGCCCTGAAGATCCGTCCTGATGTGGGGCATGCGTAGGGGTACTCGTTGGATCCATCGTTACAGATCCCGCGGCTTGAGGATGGACTTGATGCTAAGCACCAGGATCAGGACGAGACCGCCGATCGCCGTCGAATATTCGGAGCTGACACCCATGAAGACCAGGTTTGACGTGATCAACGACATGCCGATCACGCCCATGATGGCGCCGGCCGGAGACACGACGCCGCCAGCGAAGCTCGCGCCGCCGACGACCACCGCCGCGACGGTGGACAGCGTGTAGCTGGCGGCGACGTTGACGTTGCCCGCTCCCGTGAACGAGGTGATGAGAAGCCCGGAGGTCACGGCGAGCACACCGGACACGGCATACAGCGTCACGCGGCCGACGACGGCCGAATAGCCGAGCGAGATGTAGGTCTTCTTGTTGTTGCCGAGTGCGCGCAGCCGGGAGCTGTAGTTCCAGCCATGCGACAGCCACATGCCGATCAGAGTGGCGGCGATGAGCAGATAGACCACCAAGGGGAGGGGCCATAGACGGAACGAAGTAAGCGCCCTCAGCCAGTCCGGCGCGCTGCCGCCGGGCGTTTCGCGGATCATCAGCCCGATGCCTAGCCAGACGAACGAGGCGCCAAGCGTCACGACGATGGAAGACACGCTGAGCAGCTCGACGATGAGCGCCAGCACGACATAGCCGGCGACGATCGCGACAAGCCCGAGAACGCCGATCGCCGGCGCGTCGACAAGGTATGTTGCGGCAATCACGTTTGCGAGGCCGACGGCGAAACCGACTCCCAGGTCTATGTCTCCGCCGAGCAGGAAGAGCATCTGCGCCAGCACTGCGAAAGCGAGGGGCGCCGACGCCTGCAGGAGCAGATTCAGGCCGAACGTGCTCATCGCGTTGGGCTGCAGGTAGAATGCGAGCGCGAACATGCCGAGCATGAGCAGCGCCGCGGGTAAAGCGCGGGCGTAGAACAAGCGCCCGACGAACTCGCTCCAACGTCCCGCCGAGGCCCCGGCCGGCGCCGTATCTACTGCAACCGCCGCCCTGCTGGCGGCCGGCGTCTCCGCAGTGGTGGCGGCCTCGGTCGGATGCGCGAACGAGGCCTGGACGATGCGTTCCTCGGTCGCCTCGGATCCGTGGAATTCGGCCGCGATGCCGCCGCGAGCCATGACATAGACACGATCACATTTCCGGAATTCGGCGACTTCCGTCGAATAGAGGATCGCGCTGCGGCGATTTTCCTTCAGCTTGTCGAGGATCGCGTAGATGTCGCCTTTCGCACTGACGTCGACGCCGCGCGTCGGATCGTCGAGGAGGAGCATCGGCGCGTCGCTCGCCAGAGCTCGGCCGAGCAGCGCGCGCTGTTGGTTGCCGCCGCTCAGGCTGACGATCTCCGAATCCGCGCGATGGCTGAGACCGAGTTCCTTCAGCCACTGCTCCGCGGTCGTCCTGAGCTTCGCGAAGTCGACGAAACCGAAGCGGGAAACATTGAGCAGCGCCGAGATGCCGACATTCTCCTCGACCGTCCAGAGCGGCAGCAGACCTTCCTTCTTGCGATCGCCACTGACGTAGGCGATGTCGCCGCCGGACACGATCGGACCGCCGGCCTTCGCCCGTGCGTCGAAGATGCTCTGCAGCAGCTCCCGCTGGCCAGCGCCTTCGAGGCCGGCAAGCCCTACAATCTCGCCGCTGCCGACCCGAATGGAGACGTCGTTCAGTCGCCCCGTGCTGAGATGCTCAACGGTCAGCACGTCGCCATGCTGGGAGGTCCAAGCGACGGACTGGCGATTCGCCTGGTGCTTCTCGATCGAGGCGCCCAGCAGTTCGAGCAGCCGGTCATGCGTCACCGCGCGCCCGTCGCCGTCGAAATGCAGGCGTCCGTCGCGCAGCACCACGATCCGGTCCGCGAGATTGAGCGCTTCCTCGAGCTTGTGGGTGACGTAGACGATGGCAACGCCTTCGGCTGCCTTGCGACGGACCAAGGAAGCAAGCTGCTTCGCCTCCTCGGCCTGCAAGGCCGACGTCGGCTCGTCGAGGATGACCAGGCGCGTCCCGTTTTCCGTCATCGCCCGTACGATCTCGACCATCTGGCGCTCCGCCACGGTGAGATCGTGCATCTCCGCGCGCACGGAGATGCGGTTGTCTGGGAAAGCCCTCATGCGCTCGCGCGCTCGGCGGACCATCGCTCGTCGGGAGGACTGCCCCGCCGCGGCGCTTGTCATGTCCAGGTTCTCGGCGACGGACAGGTTCGGAAATGTGGAGAGTTCCTGGAAGACCCGCTGGATGCCGATCTTGCGCGCGTCGTGGCCGTTGTAATAGGCGAAGTCGATCTTATGGTCGTCGATCTCGATTTCGCCCGAGGTCGGCGGAAGCGTTCCGCCGATGATGTTCAGGAGCGTCGACTTGCCGGCTCCGTTGGGTCCGAGAAGGACCAGGATCTCGCCCTTGTTGATCTTGAGCGAGACGCTGTGAAGGACGGTGGTGGTGCCGAATATCTTCGACAGGGCGGTGACAGAGATCAGCGTCTCATCGCCCGCGCCCGCGCTCGTTGAATAGACGTCATTCCAATTTTGAATTATCCGGTCACCAGCCCTTGGTGCCGCCATGAATGCGGCAGTCCCACTCACCACACGTCCTCCCAAGCCGAATTAGAGATTAAGCGCTGCCGTCTCACAGCCGCAAAACGGTGCCTGCAACTCGCAGCAGACAGTCTCCGATCTACCTCGGCAACCCTAAATGTCGCAGGAACTTTCAGTCCTCGCGACTGGTGTTGGATCAGAGAACCGACGGCATGATTGTTTACCGTATGCACCGAGTCAAGAGAAATCCTAGTTTCTGGGATTTGATTGTAGCGAGAACCGAACAGGAACGTGAAGGCTGATACGTCGATGCTCGGCCGATATTTCCGTGCCGCGGCGGTCGATACCGCGGCTATCCGCCCTCCTTGATGGTCACCGGAAGGAAAGTGTTGATTTCAGGAACGCCCGATATCGGTCTCCCTAAGCGCTTAGCGCTCTATTGCGACTTCCCGCCCGACGCTGGTTAGGACTCGCCGGGCGGGGGCGATACTTTTAACTACTGGCGCAGGCCGAGTTCCGTAGCCCGCTTGAGGATCGTATCGGCGCGTTTGACGAACCGCTCGATGTTGTCCTTCGTCACGATTGATGAGGACGTGTCGACGAAGGGCTGCGTCGCTCCACGTTCGACACGCGCCCAGCTGGATGCCACCGCCAGGTAGCCTTGATGGTAGATCTCCTGTTCGATCGAAAATATTATGAATCCCTTCTCGATCCCCTCCAGTACCTCCGGCGTGGCATCCATGCCGCCAAGGGGAATCTGCCCGGGGGGGATTCCCGCCTGTTCCAGCGCCCGGAATGAGGCAACCTGGCCTTGGTAGCCAATGGTCAAGAATGCGGCCAGATTGTCACCAAGGCTGTTGCGCTTGGCGTTGTAGATCGGAATGGACTGAGAAAGATCCGCAGCTTGATCCGGGAATTGCTCGCACGTGAACGTGCTCCCGTGTTTCTGGTTAATCTCCTTGATCCCGTCCGCCATGCCGCGAAAGCGCTCCTCGAGCTGCATCATGCCAGGGATCGCATTGCCGACAGGGATTGCGCCGTCCTTTCGGCCCTTGCTGACGAGATATTCACCCATCATGCGCCCTGCGGTCAGTCCCTGCGCGTGAGGGGGGGCGCCGACGAAGCCCCAGTTGTGCTTCGTGAGCACCTCGGGGATGAACGAGTTGTTGATCTGCAGAATGATCCCTGCGGTCTCGACCTCAGCGAGCGCCGGCTCGAGCGCGGCGTCGGTCATCGTGCTGATGATCACGTCCGGTTTGGTTTGGATGGCCTGCTTGATGAGGTTGGTATGTGCCTCGACGCTGTAGGCGCCTTCGGCGACGCCCAGCTTCTGGTATGTCCACCCATATTGATCACAGAAATCGCGGAAGCCGGTCTCGATATAGAGGTTCCATTCCCCGATGTGATGGGTAACCCAGACCATCTTACGCGCCGGGCCAACGCCGATCTTGTCCTCTGCGCGTGCACCTCCGGGCAGCGCCACGGCGGCAGCGCTTGCCGCGGCGAAGCCCATCAGCGAGCCTTTTATGAAGTTGCGGCGGTTCGTTTCGGATTCTTCCGGGTATACGTGCTTGAGATCGTCGTGGTCCTGCATGGCATTCCTCCCTGTTGACTTGCCAAGGTTCACTGTTTGCAGCCACAGCAGCCGCGAACTTGATTGGTCTAACGCTATCGCCCTTTGGCCTGGCGCCAGATCGTCGCCTTGGCCCCATAGTAGCGAAGAACTACGTCGATCATGCCTGCGGCGATGATGATTGCGCCTGTAGCCAGGAAGCTGGATGCCGGTGCGAAGCCTGCCATCACTAGGCCGTTGGTGACGACGCCCAGGATGAAAGCGCCGATAAAGGTGCCATAAATATTGCCAGACCCCCCGGTCAGCGCCGCGCCGCCCACCAGAACCGCGCCGATGACCTGGAATTCGAATCCCGATCCGGTCGTCGTGTTTGCGCTCTTGATCCAGGCGCCGTTCAGCACCGCAACCAATCCACAGCTCAGCCCTACCAGGATGAAGGCCATCAACTTGATGCGCTTGGTTGGAATGCCCATCTCGCGCGCGGCGAACTCGTTTCCGCCAGTCGCATAGACCCAGTAGCCGAACTTCGTGCGCCCCAGAACGAGACCGCCGAGGAGCAGGATGGCAAAAAGCCAGATGGCCTGGGCGGGTATTCCGAACAGGACGCCGCCGCCGAGCGGGAAGAGCGACGACTGGATCCCCGACGGATATGGGACCGGATAGCCACCCGAGATAACGAACGACAAACCCCGCAGGAGGCTGAGCATACCAAGCGTAACAACAAACGCGCTCACGCCGACATAAACCGTAATGACGCCGTTGAATAAGCCGACGGTTCCGGCAAAAGCAAATGTGACTGCCGCCGCTAGCCACGGATCCAGGCCGAAGCTGCCGATCATCCAGGACATTACGATTGTGCCGAGGCCATAAAGAGATCCGACCGATAGATCGAGCTCGCCGACGATAAGCAGGTAAGTCCAGGCGACCGCGACGATGCCGATAAAGGACGTGCCTCGAATGATGTCGAGGATGTTGCTCCAAGAGAAGAAATTGTTGGCGGTCACGGAGAAATAGGCGAACAGCAGAACCGCCACCACTGTCATCGCGGCCTGTCGCGTCAGAAGCTTCTCCCGCATCATTGCGGAGAAGTCGGAAGGGGCATCGGCGGCGGCGGCGCTGGCGGCAGCAGCCAAGCGGGCTTCGCTGCTGTTCGGTGCGGCAAGCGCTTCGTCCTTCGTCATGGTCATCAGGCCGTTCCCGACGTTAGCAGGCTGACCACTTCGTGCTTCGTGGTGTCGCTCGTGCGCAGGTCGGCGACCTTGCTGCCGTGGCGGAGCACAACGATCCGATCCGCGAGGTTGAAAACGTTTTCGAGATTGTGGCTGATCAGAAGCACGGCGTGGCCTTCGTCTCGCAGCGTCACCACGAGATCGAGCACGCGCGCTGCTTCACGGACACCGAGCGCCGCCGTAGGTTCATCCATTAAAGTTACCCGACCGCCCTGATGCCATGCCCTGGCAACCGCTATCGCCTGCTTCTGGCCGCCCGAAAGGCCAGCAACCTTGGCATGCACACTCGGCAGCCGAACCTTGAGCTCCGAAAGTGTCTCTCTTGCCTCCCGGATCATCTGCTGGCGGTCGATGAAGAAGCCGAACCGGCAAGGCTCGCGGCCGAGAAACATGTTGTGCGCCACGTCTCGCTCGTTAACCAGGGCGAGGTCTTGGAAGACAGTGGAGATACCGTGATGCTGTGCGCGCTGAGGGGAGTCGAGGCGCACGCGTGCCGAGTCGATCAGGATTTCTCCCTCATCCGGCTCGTAGACGCCGGATAATATCCGCACGAAGGTCGATTTGCCGGCGCCATTATCGCCAACCAGCGCGACGATTTCGGCCGACCGCAGCGACATGTCGATCCCACGAAGAGCCGTTACGCCCCCGAAGCGCTTGACGATACCGTGCGCTTCAAGCACCGCAGGGTTCTCCCGTGGCGCAGCCGTTTCAGTTTGCAAACGCCTGTCCTCCCAACCCGAACGCAACGCAAAGTTCAGACGTTGGGCCGACCGACCCTCCCTTGCGCATGGGTCGAAACTATCTCGTCATCTGAGACTACGCAACGGCGGAGAGGCAACAGGATCGCCAAATAACTCGCCGAAAATCGCAATGCAGCTTGCCAAAAATCGCCCAGTTCTTGTCAAAACACGTCACTTAACGGACGGGCATATCGACGTAAGGTGTCGTCGAAGGGGTCGCGGAGCCGGAAGCAGCCAACAATGCAGCTGATTGCCTCCACGCGGCCCGGCAACCTTATGCCGTTGGCCCAACGAAACGATGATGGATCACCGATAGGATCGAGCCGGAAGCGGACCAGCTGCTTCGAGACCTCGGAATGTCAGAAGCGGACCTTCCAGGGCCGCTCGCGTACAACAACTTAAGTTGAGCTGATCAAGACATTCCTAGACCTCACCCGATTACTTGAAAGCCGACCTTCGCCTCCGCCTAAAGCTAGATGGTTTGATTTTCGCGGAAATATTCGAACCATACTGACTTGGTCGCGGTCACAGGGAGCATGTAAAAACTCAAGCCGAGCGGGCTGGTTCAAATGCTGTTTCGTCCTGTTAGAAAACCTGACCGGCCGGGTACCGGCTTTGAAGTAGCCATCTGCCGCAACGCATTATAGGTATCGTCGACACTCGCCCTTGTAGGGCGAGAGTTCCGATCGCTTGGCTTGGGCAGTCGGCGTATCGGATCACGAATTCGACATTAGTCGGGGGCTTTTGAGCAGGGGGTTCCGTGCGCTCAGAAGTTCGTTCGATGTCGGGGCGCGCGTCGCCGCCACCTAGACGATTCCAAGGCCGCCGGCCCATGAGCCTGGACGGCGTTCCCGTCGGCGTCATCGTGCCTATGTACAATGCCGAGCGGACAGTCGCCGCAACGCTGGAAAGCGTCTGTCGGCAAACTTACCATGCGCTCGACATCGTCGTTGTCGACGACGGATCGACCGATTCGTCTGCCTCGATTGTGACGGCTTACGCAAGCGACGATCCACGCATCCGCCTTGTGCAGCAGAGGAACGGCGGCGTGGCCGCAGCGCGCAATTTCGGCGCTGCGGCGACAGCCGCCGAGTTCCTGGCTTTCATCGATGCCGACGACCTCTGGGCACCGTCCAAGATTGCCTTGCAATTGGAGGCGCTGGAGGAAGGCGGACCCGCCGCGGGCCTGGCCTATTGCTGGTTTGCGCAGATCGATGCCGAAAGCCGCGTCTATTCGTTGAACAATCGGCCGCTGGCCGACGGATGGGTGCTGCAGCGCTTATGCCGGAACAACTTTGTCGGCAACGGAAGCTCGATGATGTTGCGGCGTGCAGCATTCGACGCAGCTGGAGGATTCGATTCGTCGCTGAAGGCGAGACGCGCGCAGGGGTGCGAGGACATGCTGATGTGCATGCGCGTCGCCGAGCAATTCGAATTCCGCGTCGTGCCGCAATATCTCGTCGGCTACCGGATGACCAACACGAACATGTCGAGCGACGTAATGCAGATGCTGCGCTCGTGCGAGATCGTGCTTACCGAGTTCAGCGAGAAGCATCCCGAATTCCGTGACGATCTCGATGCGCATCTGGTCGACATGCTGGAGTGGCTTGTCGTCAGGGCGCTGGTCGGCGGCCAAATCCTCTCCGCTGGCAATCTCCTTCGGCAGCTAATGGTATTGGAGCCGCGCATGGCCATCTCTCGCCTGCCTGGCATGCTGGAAACTTATTGCCGCGCCAGGCTGGTGCCGCAGTGGGTCAAGGCGGGTTGGCGGCGTGTCCGCAAGGCTCAACTCCGCTCGGCCTACAAGGAGATGGGCTGGTGATGTCGTCGCTACCGGCACGGATGCAGAGGATCTTACGCCTCGCCGCGGCCCCGGGATGGGCTGGCCCGACCATCGTGGCACTCGGACTTGCCGCCGCTGTGCTGGAAGGCGCCGGGCTGTTCCTTTTCATCCCGCTCATCGAGAGTCTCGGCGCGACAGCCGAGCCGGGCAGATGGAAACCGCTCTTCGACCGTATTCTGTCGGCCGTTCCGGAGCACTACATTACAGCGGTTCTGGTCGCGATCCTGTGCGTCAGCATCCTGTTGAAGATTGTCGTCAACCTCGTCAATACATGGGTGACCCGATATGTCGACGGACTGGTCGCGCACCAGCTCAGATGCCGCGTGTTCGAGCAGACGATCAGCTCATGCGTCGACTACCGGGTCGAGAACAGGAGGGCCGACATCGTCACCACGATCGCCAACAACACCTGGAAGCTTAGCCAGGGGTTGAGCCTCTGCTATAGGCTGATCATCTGCGCCTGCACCTTCGTCGTTTTCGTCATGCTAATGCTGGCGATCTCCGTCGGCCTGACATTGCTTTCGCTGCTATTTCTTGCCCTGGCCGCGTCGGCGATCCGATTTGCGACGCGCCGCGCCGACGAGACTGGCAAGGCTGTCGTTGAGGAGAACAAGCAATTCGGGCTGCGGATGTGGGAGAGCGTCAACTCCCTACAGCTTATCCGTGCCTTCGCCCGCGAGGAATATGAGAGCCTGCGTCTCAGGCAAGTCTCGGATCGGGTGCGGCAGCGGCTGCTGCGTCTCGACATGTTATGGGCCGCCCCGGGACCGGTTTCCGAAATGTCGATCGCGGTCATGATAGGCATCCTGATCCTTGTCGCCGAACGGACCGGCACCGGCATAGCTGCGTTGGCAGCGTTCCTGTCGCTGCTCTACCGCCTGCAAGGACCTGTCCGGGAGTTGCTGCAGTCGAAGATCGCACTCGACGGCATCGGCGCGGCAATCGACGATGTCGATGATTTCTTGCGAACCACGAACACACCTTTTCTCAGCGGTGGAGGTCTTCACGCGCCGCCAATCAATCAAGCGGTCGAATTTCGCGACGTGTCGTTCCGATACGCGCCCGGCGAGAAGCTGTCGCTCGACCGCGTCTCGTTCCGGATACCGGCCCGCAAGACCACCGCCATTGTCGGTGAGTCCGGTGCAGGCAAGTCGACCGTCATGTCGCTGCTCTTCCGCTTCCGGGATCCGACGTCAGGCGAGATCGTTGCCGATGGCGCAGCGCTTCCGGCGTTCGACCTGCACAGCTGGCGCGAACGCCTCTCCGTCATGTCGCAGGAAGTATACCTTTTCAACGACACCATCGCGGCCAACATCGGATATGCCGACTTCGATGCCGGCGCCGAACGTATCCGGGAGGCGGCGCGGATAGCGAGGGCCGATGATTTCATCAGCGCTTTGCCGGAGGGCTACGACACTCGCATCGGCGACCAGGGGATGCGACTTTCCGGCGGACAGCGGCAGCGAATAGCGCTCGCCCGGGCGATCCTGCGCAATCCCGATATCCTGCTGCTGGATGAGGCGACGAACGCTCTCGATATCGAGACGGAACAAGCCTTTCAGCACGCGCTTGAGCAGTTCTCGATGAACCGGACCGTAGTGGTCATCGCCCACCGCCTTTCGACAGTGCGAGCGGCCGACCAGATCATCGTCTTGTCGAAAGGCCGTGTCGTAGAGGTCGGCCCGCCGGATCGGTTGTTCGAACAGCCCGGGCATTTTTCACGTCTCTATGATCTTCAGGCCGGGCCTCTGCCCGTCGCCGTAGCGACGTAGGGCGCGAGATGGCCTATAAACTCGTCGAAATCGAACTGTCGAAGCCGCTTGTGGCAATCGAGCTGACCCTTGAGCAGAGCGGCGTCGGCCTGATCGCACGCTGGCACGATCAACTGATCGGCTTCGAGATGATCGCCGTTCCCTCAGGCTCGACGCTTTCTGTCGAAGAGCTCCGTATCCTGGCGGACCAGCGCTTCGCTGCCCGCGTGCATGTCGCCATGGTAGAGGATGAGTTGGCGTCGAGCATGCCGGCGGGCACAGTCTTGCGATCGCTCAGCATCGCAATCTGCACCAAGGATCGGCCGCAGCGGCTTTCCCGGTTGCTCACCTCGCTGGAGGCCGTCCGCAGGAATTCCGCATTCGGCTCCGTCGAGATCGTCGTCGTCGACAACGCGTCCACGAATCCAGCCACGCGCGAAGCGGTCGAACGTTTCGACGGGGTCCGGTATGTGTTCGAGCCCAAAGCAGGGCTCGATTTCGCGCGCAATGCAGCCCTTCATGCCGCGACCGGCGAATTGATCACCTATCTCGACGACGACGTAGTCGTCGACCGCAACTGGCTGGCGGGCCTTGCCAAGGCCTGTCGCGACAATCCGGGTGCCGGCGGGTTCACCGGACTGGTCCTTCCGTACCGTCTCGACACTGAAGCGCAGATCTATTTCGAGCGCCGCGGGGGCTTTGGTCGCGGCTTCTACCGCAACGAGTTCCGCAATGCCCGTTTCGATAATCCGCTGCATCCGGTTGGGGCAGGGGTCCTTGGCGCCGGCTGCAATATGGCCTTCCATCGGAAGATGCTGATTTCCCTCGGCGGTTTCGACGAGGCACTCGACACCGGGGCACCGCTGCCCGGCGGCGGCGATCTGGATATTTTCTACCGTGTCCTGCGCTCGGGCAGAGCCATGATCTACGAGCCGCAATTTGCGGTCTACCACGAGCACCGCGAGACAATCGCGCAACTCAGGCGGCAGTACTGGTCCTGGGGCCTCGGCATGATGGCGTTTCTCGTCAAGAGCAGCCGCAGCGATCATGAGTTGCGCTCACGGCACGGTGCCATGGTTCGCTGGTGGTTCGTGGACCAGGCCAGGGCACTTTTGCGCGCGGTGCGCGGCCTTCGTGGACGAGACGTACATTTCGGCGTCGCCGAAATGTGGGGCGGCATCCGCGGCCTCGCCGGCGAATACGACCGCTCGCGCTCCCGTGTGCAGGCGATACGGGAGTTGAACCAGTGACCGTGCATGCCCTGCCTGTAAGACATATCGATCTGAGCACTATCCGGACGGACACGCACCCTGGCGATGCAGCAGCGTTTTCGATTTTTTGGTGGAAGGACCTGCCGCTGGGGATGCGCGCGTCGCTGCCCGATGAGTTGCCCTTCGGCGAGGCGCAGCTCCGCCAGTTCGCGGCCGAATATGGCGCCGCACAGCTCGCTGCACGGAGCCAGGCTCTCGGGGCTCCTCTCAGGGCAACGTTCGAGGGCCGGCCAAAGCAAGCGCTGACATTGGCTCGCCTGCTCGGCGCGGGCAACCTCGTCGGGGAGTTGGACCGGCTCGCGGGCGCTCCGGCCAAGTCCGCGCAGGACATCTCCGTCGTGATCTGCACACGCGACCGCAGGGAAGCGCTTGCCGAATGCCTGAGGAGCGTTACGAAGCAGCGGTACGCACCAGGCGAAATCATTGTCGTTGACAATTCCAGCGACGGTAGCGCCGAGCCCATATGCCGGCGCTTTCTCGAGGTCCGCCATCTGCACGAGCGGCGCCCTGGCCTCAGCCTCGCACGCAATGCCGGAATCCGCGCGAGCGGCGGCGAGATCATCGCCTTCACCGACGACGATGTCGAGCTCCATCCGAACTGGACCGCAGAGGTCGTGCGCGCCTTCTCGGACCAGAGCATCGATGCGCTGACCGGTCTTGTTCTGCCGGCGCGACTCGACACTGCCGCGCAGCGCATCTTCCAACTCGATATGGGTGGCTTTGGGACGAGCTTCATACCATTGCGCTTCGACCGTCGTTTTCTCGAGGAGACGCGGCCGTACGGAGCGCATGTCTGGAAGATCGGCGCCGGTGCCAACATGGCGTTCCGACGCAAGCTGTTCGAGCGTATCGGCCTGTTCGATGAGCGTCTCGGCGCCGGTGCTGCCGGCTGTTCGGAAGATTCCGAGTTCTGGTACAGGATGCTCGCCGACGGCCGGGTGTGCCTCTACGAGCCGCGCGCTGTGGTCTTTCATCACCATCGCAGGGAGTTGCCGGAACTGCGGCAGCAGATCCGATCCTACATGAGGGGTCACGTCGCGGCGCTCGTCGTGCAATATGACGAGTTCGGCGACCGCGGCAATCTCGTCCGCATCTTCAAGCAGCTCCCGCTCTATTTCCTGAAAAGCTTTCTCAAGGGGCTGCTGGAAGGTCGGCGCGGCCGGCCAGGAACCCTGACGGCCGAGATTGTGGGATGGACCGCGGGCCTGCAATTCCTCTTCCGATCCAGTTGGCGCAGGCAACGCGCGCCGCAGTTCTCCACCGGCAGGGGAAGCCCATGAGCCGCAAGGCGCCGCTCGGCACCTTCCTGTCCAGCAATCCGTTCCCCAATGGATGGACGGACGGGCTGTTCTATCGCGAGAAGATGCGGGCAATCCACCGCGTCGCCCCCGCAAAGCTCGAAGGGCGCGGACGCGTGCTGGAGGTCGGCGGCGGCCGCAGCGGCCTGGCGAGCCTGCTCTATCCGGAGGCGGACATCGTCACGCTCGACATCGATTTCGAGTTGTCGAAGAGCCAGCCGAACTGGGAGCGCTCCTTCTTCGTCTGCGGCGACGCTCGCTCGTTGCCGTTTGCGGGCGACAGCTTCGACGTTGTGACGCTATTCGATGTTCTTGAGCATATCGAAGATGACGACCGCGCCGCGCAAGAGGCCCTGCGCGTGGTCCGCCCCGGCGGCAGCGTGCTCGTCTCCACGCCTGAAGCTGACTGGCATTATCCATATTACAAGGCAATGAAGCCTTATTGCCCGCATGAGAGCGAGCTGATGCAGGAATGGGGCCACGTGCGGCGCGGCTACCGCGATCCGGAGCTGGCGGTCTTATTCGGCCGAGAGGCCGAGCGCAGAGCTACTTTCATCAACCCGGTCACAGCATTCTTCCATGACATTGCCTTCTCGCGGCTCGGGCGTCGCCGCCGCAAAGTCCTTTACGCGCTGGCGTCGCCGCTGGCGGCGGTTGGCTATCTGATGCACCGTCCTTCGACGTCGGGCACGGAAACGGCCTTCGCCTGGCGCAAATGAGCGACCGCAGCTCTCGTGTCGTCGCACTTTTTCCGTGGGGTGATGTCGTAGAGGAATTTCTCGAACCGATCGGATTACGACTCGAGGATTTCGTCGAGCGCATGACCGGCGGTTGGCTGTTCGGTTATGCAGCGGCGCTACAACTGGCCGGACATACCCCCGTGATTGTCTGTGCCTCCGAGCATACAGACCGGATCGCGTGCCATCGGCACGCTGCGACCGGCACGCCGATCTGGGTCGTGCCCGGCAAGCGAGTCCGAAAGGGCGGATCGAATGCTGCTTACAGCGTTCGGCGGTGGCGGGCGACGCCGCTCGCCGCCTTCCGCGATGTGTTGAAGAGTGCCGGATGCGATGTGATCTTGGCGCAGGAATATGAATACACGCGCTTCGATGCGCTGGCCCTGCTTGCCCGGCGAATGCAGCTTCCGCTTTACGCGACCTTCCAGGGAGGAGATCGCACGCTCTCCTGGGTCGAGGCAGTCGCCCGGCAGGCGTCGCTGCGCGCCTGTCGTGGGTTGATCGTCGCCTCAACAGCAGAGCGCGAGCGGCTTTCCCACGCCTACCGGGGCATCCGCCTGACCATTGCCGACATTCCCAATCCCATCGATGTGGACGAGTGGCGGGAAGTCGACCGCGAGCAGGCCCGCGCCGCGCTCGGCTTGTCTGCGGACGGCTTCCTTGGCGTCAATCATGGTCGCATCGACATCTACCGGAAAGGGCTCGACGTGCTCCTGCGAGCATGGTCCATCTTTGCCAATGACGCGAAAGCCGAGCTCGTGATCATCGGCTCCGGCCAGGATCGTGAGGCCTTCGCGGAGTTGCTGCGGAAAGGCGGCTTCCCGAACGTGCGCTGGCTTTCCGACTATACGACAAACCGTGCCTTGTTGCGGCGTTGGCTTTCGGCGGCCGACGTCTATGTCACGGCGTCCCGTATTGAGGGCATGCCGGTCGCGCCGCTGGAAGCGATGGCCTGCGGCTTGCCTGTCGTTGCAAGCGATGCTCAGGGGTTGCCCGATATACTGGCCAAGGGTGAAGCATCAGGGGGCCTTTTGGTCCGCCGCGAGGCTCCGCAAGAAATTGCCGACGGCCTGAAGCGGCTATGCTACGACCCGGAGCTGCGCCGCCGGCTGGGACATGCGGCGCGTCGGCGCATCGAGGAGAAGTTTTCACTGCACGCGGTCGGCGCAGCGCTCGATGCTTTCCTGAGCGCCGGATAGCGTTACAACCACCGACGGTACCAGGCCAGCGCGGTCTCGACAATTCGGTCGATCCCGGATTGCTGGGGAACCCAGCCCAGCTCCCGCTCCGCCTTGCCACGCTCGGCCACCAATATCGGAGGATCGCCGGCCCTCTGAGGTCCGTAAGTCACCCGCAGCTTCGATCCGGAGATTCGGCTGACCGCTTCGATCAATTCGCCAACTGTGGTGCCGACCCCGGTGCCGAGGTTGTAGGCGTGGACGCCACGCTCGCCGAGCAGCTTCTCGGCTGCCAGCACATGGGCCTGCGCGAGGTCCGCGACGTGAACATAGTCGCGGACCGCAGTCCCGTCTCGCGTGTCGAAGTCGGAGCCGTTGACGATGAAGGTCCTATCCTGTCGTAGCGCCGCTTCGATCGCGAGCGGAATGACATGCGTCTCCGGCTCGTGCCGCTCGCCGATCTCGCCATCGGGGTCGCAGCCGGCCGCGTTGAAATACCGAAGCATCACGGCGTTGAGGCCATGCGCCCGCGCGAAATCCTCGATCATTCGCTCGATCATGAATTTCGACCACCCGTAGGGATTGATGGGCGCCTGCGGATGCTCCTCGTCGATCGGTGAACGCAGGGGAACTCCGTAGGAAGCGCAGGTACTGGAGAAGATCAGCTTGTCGATGCCCGCATTCAGCATCTCCTCGAGCAGGACCAGCGTGCCAAAACTGTTGTTCCGATAATAGATTTCCGGTCGCTCGACGGATTCTCCGACATAAGCGTAAGCCGCGAAATGCGCGACGACATCCGGGCGGTAGCGTTCGAGCGCAGCCCCAACTGCTTCGGCGTCGGCAATGTCGCCTTCTACCAGCGGCCCCCATTTGACAGCTTCACGCCAGCCGCGCGAGAGGTTATCAAAGACGACGACTGCCCAGCCGGCCCGGGCAAATGCCTTGCAGCAATGCGAGCCCACATAGCCGCTGCCGCCAGTGACCAGGACCGTCTTCATTCGGCAGCGAGATAGCCACCGTGCCCGGAGGCCAAAAGTCCGTTGAAGCAGGCGATCGTTCTGCCGAGGCCTTCACGGGGTTGCGTTTGCGCTGCCCATTCGAGAATTGACTTCGCCAAGGCGGGTCGCCGATGTTTAGACATTGCCGACACAGATGACCTCCTGCTCTTTGGGCAAGGGATGTTCGCACAGGAACGAGCCGAGGAGCCGGCGGCACCTGTCGCCAGGATTCGCTTTGACTGCTGCAAGGCAAATATCTCCCAGCCAGCCCCTCCGCCGCATAAAAGTTATAGGTTGACTCAAAGTTGCGCCAGTAGGGTCGGTAATGGAGCATCAGCGCCTTTGCAGCAGCAGGTGAACTGGCAATCACGAAGATTCTCATCATCGCCACGTCGGTGACGAGCAACTGTGCGGCCAATTGGATCATGAAGCCCAGACCGCGGGTAAATGCTACGAGCTCGGCCGCAACCAAGGTTGTCCAACCGGCGCCGAGCGCGATGCGGATGCCCGTGATGATCGAGGGCAGGGGCGCTCGGCAGCACGACATAGGGCACAACCTGGCCACCGCCGGCGCAGAAGGAGCCCCCGCATTGATGCGATCCCGCTGCACGCTGCGCACGCCGGCGGCCGTCAAAAGGGCGATCGGCGCCACCATGGCAATCGCAATCATAAGGATATTCGAAGGCTCGCCGGTGCCGAACCACATGATGACTGGGCCGTCCGGCGGAGAGCGACGCTACTGTGGACGACACCTTCGTACAATAGATTTGAAGCCGTTCTTGCACTTATCGTCTCCGGATGGACTGAATACAGTCCGGTGTTCGTCCACCGGCCCGTGCGACATTCGACGCCGCTCTCGTCAGCTATTGCTGCGCCTAGCCACCGGAGAGGAAGCCATGGCCTTCATCATCAAAGTGAATGGACAGTCGCATACGGTTGATGTCGATGATGACACGCCGCTGCTCTGGGTATTGCGCGATGTGCTCGGCATGACCGGCACAAAATTCGGGTGCGGCATGGCGCTCTGCGGCGCTTGCACCGTGCATGTCGACGGTGAACCCGTCCGCTCCTGTATCACCACGATGGACACCGTAGGTGAGTCTGAGATCACGACGATCGAAGCGATCGGCATGTCCCCGATGGGCGCAAAGGTCCAGCAGGCCTGGCTCGACCGTGAAGTGCCGCAATGCGGCTATTGCCAATCGGGCCAGATCATGTCCGCGGTGGCGCTACTTGTGGGCAATCCGCACCCGACGGACGCCGATATAGACGGGGCGATGTCCGGCAACATTTGCCGCTGCGGGACCTATATGCGCATTCGAGAAGCGATCAAGCAGGCAGCTGCGGGTTGAGGGAGGCGATCATGATCATCGATCACGGCAATTCCCAGGTTTTCGGTCGCTGGGAGCAGGTTTCGGGTAACGCAGTTTCACGCCGCAGCTTCCTGCAAGCGGCAGCAGGCGCGGGTGGCGGCCTGATGCTTGGCATCATCCTGCCAGCGCCGCGGAGCGAAGCTGGCCAAGCCGACGCCGACGCGTTCGCGCCCAACGCATTCGTCCGGATTACACCAAACGGACAGATCGTTTTGACCATGCCTTATGTCGAGATGGGGCAGGGTACCTACACGTCCATCCCGATGCTGATCGCCGAAGAACTGGAGGTGGATCTAAAGCAGGTGCGGCTGGAACATGCCCCTCCCAATGACAAGCTCTATGCAAATCCTCTGTTGGGCGTGCAGACTACCGGCGGTTCCACGACGATCCGGGGTGCATGGGAACCAATGCGTCGAGCCGGCGCGGCGGCTCGGACCATGCTCGTCGCGGCAGCGGCAACGCGTTGGAAGGTCGACGCGACGACCTGCCATGCCGAAGCGGGTCAGGTGACGCACGTCCCGACGGGACGACGCCTCGGCTACGGCGAGCTTGTTGCCGACGCGGCACTTATGCCGGTCCCGGAAAACGTGGAACTCAAGCAGCCGCAGGACTTCAAGCTTATCGGCACGCCGGCGAAACGCCTTGACTTGCAGGCGAAAGTAAACGGAACCGCTGCCTTTGGGATAGACGCTCGCCCACCGGGCGTGAGGGTAGCGACGTTGACTCAGTCTCCCGTCTTTGGCGGTCGCGTGAAGCACGTGGACGAAACGGCAGCGTTGGCCGTCAAGGGTGTCCGCCAGATCGTCCGCCTCGATGACACCGTCGCCGTCGTGGCAGACCACATGGGTGCTGCGAAGAAGGGACTAGCTGCGCTGGTCATCGAGTGGGATGACGGGCCGAACGCCGGCCTTACCACCGAAGCAATTGCCGCCGAGCTCGAGCGGGCGACGCTGAATCCAGGAGCCGTCGCTCAGAACGTTGGCGATGTTGGCCGAGCGATTGCGGACGCAGCAATCAAGGTCGAGGCGACATACCAGGTTCCTTTCCTGGCGCATGCGGCGATGGAGCCCATGAACTGTACCGTTCATGTTCGGAAGGACGCCTGCGAAATCTGGGTTGGCAACCAGGCTATTACCCGAGCCCAGGCCTTCGCGGCGAAAGCCGCGGGCCTGCCGGTGGATCAGGTCGTCGTGCACAATCATCTGATCGGCGGCGGTTTCGGACGCAGGCTCGAGGCCGATGGCGTCGCTCGCGCGGTCGAAATCGCAAAGCATGTCGATGGTCCTGTAAAGGTCGTGTGGACCCGCGAGGAAGACATCCAGCACGACATGTACCGGCCCATGTTCGTCGACCGGCTTTCTGCCGGCCTCGACGCCAAAGGAATGCCGGTCGCCTGGAACAACCGCTTTGCCGGGTCTTCGGTCATCGCGAGATACTTTCCACCGTATTTCAAGGACGGTCTCGACCCCGACACCACAGACGGCGCGATCGATCTCGTCTATGACCTTCCCAACGTCCACGTCGAATACGTGCAGGTGGAACCGCCGGGCATTGCGACCGCCTTCTGGCGGAGCGTTGGGCCGTCACACAATGTGTTCGTCACCGAGAGCTTCATTGATGAACTGGCGGACAAGGCCAAGCACGATCCGGTCGCATACCGGCTTGCGCTCCTGGACAAGACGCCGCGCGCCAAAGCCGTACTCGAGCTGGCCTCCGCCAAGGCCGGTTGGGGAGAAAAGCTGCCGCGGCGGGTCGGCCGGGGCGTCTCGGTCCAGTACGCGTTCGGAACCTACATGGCGCAGGTCGCCGAGGTCGACGTGTCGAAAGATGGCGAAGTCCGAGTTAGGCGTGTGGTCTGCGCAGTCGATTGCGGGATGGTCATCAATCCCGACATCGTTCAGGCCCAGGTTCAGAGCGCCGTCATATTCGGCATCACTGCGGCGCTTCACGGCGAGATCACGCTGAAGGACGGTCGTGTCGAGCAGACCAATTTCGACACATATGAAATCCTGCGCATCGACGAGGCTCCTGTCGTCGAGGTCCATATTGTCCCAAGTGCCGAAGCGCCCGGCGGAATGGGCGAACCCGGAACGTCGGCAATCGTGCCGGCCGTAGCCAATGCGATCTTTGCGGCTACCGGCAAGCGCCTGCGCAAGATGCCGATCGACAGCAGTGCGCTCAGGGAGCAGGGCTAAATGAGCTGGTAGTTGATGACAAAAAGGCGATCCAGGGTCCGGCCAGGCAGAGCACCAGACCGCCATGCAGAATGCCGAAGGTCGACAAGTGGATCGCGCCGATGCCGTCAACATGCTCAGGCGATCGGCCGAGATGGCCAGCGTGCCGGCCCTTCCTCTACAGCATGATCCCGAAAAGTTGCAGACTTTTCGGACAAGATCATGCGCCAGAACAAAGAGTTAGGGCAGGATGAATGACTCCGCTCCAATTCATCTTGCTCTAGCTGACGATTGCCGCATTGGGCCGTGCCGCTCTCCGAGGTGGCGATCAGGTTCGGCCCCGAAGACTATTTCTCCCTGATGGTGCTCGGACTGGTCGGCGCCATCGCGCCCGCCTCGGGCTCGACGGCAAAGGCGGTCGGCATGGTATTGTTCGGCATGATGTCCGGGCTGGTCGGCGCAGATGTCACGTCCGGGGCGGTGCGCCATGCGTTCGGCTACCAGTTCCTCTCCGACGGCATTGATTTCGTGATCGTCGCCATGGGTCTCGGCGACTTTCCTTGCTATGACACTGCTGATGCTGGCGTTCATGACGCTGCCGGCCGTCTATCGATGGCGAAGGACGCACTGGAAGGAGTGAGCGCGAAGAAGGGCCTATGATTGTTATATCTGTTGGTGAACGGCAACTGATGCCGAGCATGCCTGCGATAGCAGCGGACGCCACACGATCATGAAAAAGACCATACGGAATTGGTGAGGATATGATCTCACCTTGGGAGCCGCGACTTGTGCTGCTTCGTTTGAAGATTAACCGCAAGAGCGGCTTTAAGTTCATCGAACGAGCGTGCACCCTCTTCAAAAGCTTTTAGGACTAAATGCGCTGCCTTCAGCCGCTCGGGGCTCTCGCGGCATATCCCTGCGACTCGACAATAGTCGTTAAGTACCGCCATGAGCACCGTCTCCTGCGCGGGATCGTCAACGCTAAGAAACATCGTGCACTCTTCCATTAGAAGTTCCTTAAACGCGAAATCGCATTGTCCTGTTCCCGCGGTTGGAACCCGGCACCGAGCCTCTTCGTTGCGTCGCGACATCTATGTATGGAGGCCAATGATGACGGACGACAAAAGCAAGACTAACAACCGCGTTCGGTCCCGTGTGACAGCTGGCGAAGATTACGAGGTTCGATTTCTGGCTGAGCAAACGGGCCTGTCAGCGGAGCAGGCGCGGACGCTGATCCGGCGCTATGGCAACGACCGTGAGAAGCTGATGGAAGAAGCCAAGACGATGCGAGGCCCGAAGTAGAATGTCCCGAGCCTGAAAAGGCCTGTAGGCAAGCTCCTCCGCCGCTGCGGGGGGCGGGACCGCGCCGCTCAGCGGCGCGTTTTCCGATGCGGATTGAACGCCGCCGGCTGATCCTTTTCATCAGCTGCGCCCATGTTAGCTCGCATGGACAGCAGCTCCAGAGAACGTCAGCCGGCTATCCACATTTCGGGGGATGCATGCTTCGGCCTCGCGCATGCAACTTGGTGCTGCCAATCCCGTTAGATACTCCGGGGCGCGGGTGAATCATCCCCTGACCGCAGCCGGGCAATCGAGTCTCAGACGGTTGCTGCTTCCGTCGCCCCCCGCTCTAATCGCTTGGCGGCCAGACATAGCCTGCGCTGCGGTTGAGAGGCGTTGTTCTGAAGCGGCAGCGCAGGCCCGACATCAGCTGCTTCCTAGCCATGCCAAGGCTTTAGTCGGTTAAAATCCGCCTGCCGTGTCTGGAACATTTGAATAAAATCCGAATTTTAGAAATGGCTAAAGATGGGAGTAGAGCCATGTCTAGATTCTATGCTCTTCACGCCAGCACCAGCCTGGCGTTTGTTTTACTCGCCCTTTTTGGGATGGAAACCACTTTCCCCGCACGCGGGCAAGAGCTGCAAAAACCGTTCCTAACGGCGCAGCAGTGCAATCCGCTTAGCGAGGCAAACTATGAATTGTGCTGCATAGCGGCCAATCGTTCTGAGATTATCAGCCAGGAGCAACTCGCCCGGTGTCCGCCGCTGACGACGTCGCTTATCCAGAGCATCCTGGCTGACCCCAACCGACGAGATCGCACTGACAATCCCGGCGATCCGGGCAGTCAGGGACCCGAGACCTTTGCTGGCCCAGTTGGCGACGGCGGGGACAGTGGGGGCGGTATGGGCGGGGACAATGGAGGCTCCGGAACGGGCGGTGACACCGGCGGCGGAACGGGCGGTGACACCGGCGGCGGAACGGGCGGTGACACCGGCGGGGGAGCGGGCGGTGACACCGGCGGTCCCGGAACGGGCGGTGACGCCGGCGGCGGAACGGGCGGTGACACCGGAGGCGGAGCGGGCGGTGACACCGGCGGTCCCGGAACGGGCGGTGACGCCGGCGGCGGAACGGGCGGTGACACCGGAGGCGGAACGGGCGGTGACACCGGCGGCGGAACGGGCGGAGACACCGGTGGCGGAACGGGCGGTGACACCGGTGGCGGAACCGGCGGTGACACCGGTGGCGGAACCGGCGGTGACACCGGCGGCGGAACGGGCGGAGACACCGGTGGCGGAACCGGCGGTGACACCGGTGGCGGAACCGGCGGTGACACCGGTGGCGGAACCGGCGGTGACACCGGCGGCGGAACCGGCGGTCACACCGGTGGCGGAACCGGCGGTGACACCGGCGGCGGAACCGGCGGTGACACCGGCGGCGGAACCGGCGGTGACACCGGCGGCGGAACCGGCGGTGACACTGGCGGCGGAACCGGCGGCGGAACCGGTGGTGACACCGGTGGCGGAACTGGCGGTGACACCGGCGCTCCAGGCGGCCCAGATAGCGGCACTGCAGGCAGGTAGGCGGCTTCAGTCCTGCGATCGAGTTGGCGCCAGCTTGGCCCAACGAATTGCCAGACTGACTCGCGTCGTCGCGCTCGGTCCGACCTAGCCGCAGCCGCGAGCGGCCGACAGGCTAGGGAATGGTCGTATGCAAGCGCCGTCAAGCGGTTTGAACGGCCTGGAACACAATCGCGCCCCATTGCCGCTGCCTTGGGGCGCGAATGGTTTCCGCTGGCCGTTTCTCCTGAGTGGATTCCGAAAGCGGCTTCGGAACATGCTGGCAAAGGCGGCGTAGGTGCTCCTGGCTGTACTGCCGAGTAGCCCCCGTGGCTCCGCCTGACAATCGCGAGTCCGCCGTTGTTTATTCGGAACCTAGCGACCAATAGCTCGTTTGCTCCCATCGTCGAGGGAGAGCTTCATGGCAGACGACAAGTCGAAAAAGGGCAAGCGCGACCGCTCAAGAGTGGCTGCCGGCGAGGACTATGAGGTCCAGTATCTGGCCGGGCAGACCGGCCTGTCAGCCGACCAGGCGCGAACGCTGATTAGGCGCTACGGGAACGATCGCGAAAAACTGATGGAAGAGGCAAAGGCTATGAGGGGAGCTAAGTAGCCATGTCGCCAAAGCGGGAGGTTCTGCGTGATCGAAGAGAGCAGACATCGAGAATTGCGACAGCGATTACGGAAGCCGAGAAAGCGGCTCGCGCCGAGAAGACCGCACGACTACGGGATGCTCGACTGGCAGCGATTTCAACCTCTGTACGGCCCACGCAGCATCGTTGAGGCGCGCTGCCACGGAAGTGGCGACCCAGCGTCGCTGCTCAGTCCCCAACGAGAATTCGCGCCTCATGTGCTGCAGCAACAAAAGCCCGTCGAGCTATCGGAGGATGCGCTTTGCCGCTCATTACCGTGTGGCAGGCCTCAAGGGCTTCGCCTCGCTTGCTTAGGTTACGGCTGACATGCTGTTGCAAGATGTTCGCCATGTCAGCGACATCGACAACCCGGCGCACCTGCTTATCGACTCGCACAAATACCGCTCTTGCAAATTCCGCCATCTGAACCCCCGGACTGTCCCCACGGCAGACAGAGCCCAACTTGATTAGCAAACGCTTAATAACAATGCGATGACGATCAGGGGCGATCGCGATCGAACTGGTCAGCCCAAGGCAATCCCGCCATCCAGGCTTCGCGGCGAATGGTCCACAGTTCGTATTCCGGCACGATGTCCGTGGGCGGGTCGTCGAGCGATCCCAACAGGATCTCTGCTTCATCCGCGCGGACATGGACGACCCGAGAGCCGCATTCAGGACAAAAGCTCCGACCAGCGTAAGATTTCAGCTCGCCGGAACCGCTGTATGCGCCGATCCGCCACACGGCGAACGCCGAGAAGTGCGAGCCGCTGGTCTTTCGGCAATCACCGCAATGACACAAACCGATGCGGATCGGGTCTCCTGTCAAAGTATAGCGGACCTTACCGCATAGGCGCCCGCCCTCCCTGATCTTGGCGAGCGCGTCGTCGGCACTTGGCTGCTGCGAAAAAGTCTTCATACAAAGCAAACGCCCGGGCCTCGCTTCGTGTTCCCGCTGATCTCAATCGGCGACGAGCACCATCGCTTCCTTGGCCGCCGCAACGAACGCATTGCGGGCATCGACAGTCGATCTATGACCGTCTAGAACCTTGAGACAGGCGTCGATGGCCTCGTCGTGTCGACGGCCGCGGGTTAGGCCAGTCGGGGGACGAGAGGGCGTCGCGGGCTTCGGCTGCACCGCGAATATCTACAGGTCCGCCGGCTCTGTCGATCGTCACCGGCTTGTCGAACAGCTTCTTCGCAAGTTCCTCCGCCACGCCGCTGGCTTGGCAATCCTGCCTGCTCATTCTCCCAAACCAGGGCTGAGCGTAGCCAGCGACGCGCGGCATGCGCATTTTCCTGGGGCAACGTTGCTCCGGACATATCCTGGAAACCCCTTCCACCGGGGCCGCCAAGTTACTGTAACGTAACTTTCGCGTTTGGCTGACTTGCGGGACACTGATGCGCTTCGACACCAACCTTGGCGGCGGTGACCAAGGACGTTCCGAGGGAGGTAAGTGACATGAAAGCAACTTGCATTGCGGCGGCGATGACCGTCGGTGCTGTCCTTTTGAGCAGCACGTCGATGACCTAAGCGCAGGACCAGTCCAGGCCGAACATCCTGTTCATCATGGGCGACGACATCGGCTGGATGCAGCTGAGCATCTACCACCAGGGCCTGATGGTCGGGGATACGCCCGCCATCGATCGCATCGGCCGCGAAGGCGCGAAGTTCCATGACCTACTACGCCGAGCAAAGTTGCACCGCCGGGCGTACTGCGTTTATCACCGGCATGCAGCCGGTGCGTGTCGGCATGGTCCTGCCGGAAATTCCCGGAAGCCCGTCCTACCTGCGGGCTGGCACGCCGCACCTCGCCAAGTTCCTGTATGATCTCGGCTACTCGACAGGCGAGTTCGGCAAGAACCATCTCGGAGATACCACCGAATCCTTGCCGACGGCGCACGGGTTCCAGGAATTTTGGGGCTACCTCTATCACCTCGACGCCATGCAAGGGGTGAGCTTTCCCGATATCAACAAGACGGCAACCGAGCAGGGGATCGCGCCATCCTGCAGGAACACGCCGATCCCCGGAATTTCCGAGGATCCGGCAGCGGTAGATCCCAAGACAACGACCTGCCTGACGCCGCCGCGTCCGGTGCTGTCGTGCAAATCCCCCGACGGTTCCGCAGCGAACCAAAGCTGCACGGACGAAGGACCGCTGACGCTCGAGCGCTCGAAGCGGGTGGACGAGGAGATTTCTGCAAAGGTCATCGACTTCCTCGACCGCAACGACCCCAAGAAGACCAACAAGCCGTTCTTTGTCTGGTACAACCCGGCGCGCATGCACATCACGACCGTGCTGCCGGACAAGTACCTGGCCATGGTGGGCGAGCCCGGCGGCAAGGACTGGGGCATCAACGAAGCCGGCATGGAGCAGAGGGACGACAACATCGGCTACGTGCTGAAGAAGCTCGAGGAGATGGGCGAGCTCGACAACACCATCGTCGTCTTCACCACCGATAATGGCGCCGAGACGATCACCTTCCCCGACGGCGGCACTACCCCGTTCAAGGGCGGAAAGCTGAGCACCTGGGAAGGTGGAATGCGTGCGCCGCTGGTCGTGCGCTGGCCCGGGCACATCGAGCCCGGAACGGTGAAGAATGAACTCTTCGCCTCGCTCGACTGGCTGCCGACATTCGTCAATATAGCCGGCGGACCCAAGGGCGACGAGCTGAAGAAACAGATCGAGGCGGGCAAGTATCCGGGGATCGTCAAGACCACGCTCGACGGGATCGATCAGCGCGACTTCCTGGAAGGCAAGTCGCCATCCAAGCGCGACGCGTTCTTGTACTATTCCGGAACTCAACCGTCGGCGGTCCGCTACAAGAACTGGAAGATGTACTTCGCAATGGTGTCCGACGACCCGGCGGGCTTTATCACGGGCGTGGTCCCCTACGCCTGGACGCAGGTCGTCAACATCAAGCGCGATCCGTTCGAGACCTCGGTCGGGCAACAGTTGAAGCCGCTTTTCGGCGTAGGCGGGGCCATCGCGTCAGGCCAGAGGCCCGGGACTTCTCCGTCGATCAGGCCATGGAGATGCTGATGAACCGCAGAGGGAACAACTGATTTCCTCCATGTCGGAGCGGCAGATCGCCAGCCAAAGGGAGAGCTGAAAATGGAATTGCTCCATAGCTTTCACACAAACCGCCGCAAGCTGATCGGGGCACTGGCGGCGGTGCTGGTTTCAACCGGCGCGATCTTGTCGGCTGCACCAGCACAGGTGCAGGACGACCCGATGCCCTCCTGGAACGACGGGACGGCAAAGCAGGCAATCCTCGATTTTGTCGCCGCGACCACCAAGGAGGGCAGTCCGGACTTCGTACCGCCGGCCGAGCGGATCGCCACCTTCGACCAGGATGGAACGCTGTGGGTCGAGCATCCGATGTATACCCAGGTGATCTACTGCCTCGAGCGCGTGCCTGTGCTCGCGAGGGCGAAGCCTGAGCTGAAGGAAGTTGAGCCATTCAAAACCGTACTTTCCGGCGACCGCGAGGCGATGGCGAAGCTCACCATGCACGACCTCGAAAAGATACTCGCGGCGACCCTAACCGGCATGACGGTGGACGAATTCAGCGCCCAAGTCGCCGATTGGCTGGCGAAATCAAAGGACGCCCGCTGGAAGCGTCCGCACACAGAGCTCACTTATCAGCCAATGCAGGAGGTGCTGCAATATCTGCGCGCCAAGGAGTTCAAGACCTACATCGTCACCGGTGGCGGTCAGGACTTCGTCCGCGTCTATTCCGAGAAAACATATGGCATTCCTCCGGAGCAGGTCGTGGGTAGCGCGGGCGGGACTTCGTACAGCTATGACAGTGCGGGCAAGCCCATCCTGACGAAGGAGCCGAAACTGCTTCTCAATGACAACGATGCCGGCAAGCCGGAGGGCATCCACCTGATGATCGGCAGGCGGCCCCTCGCGGCTTTCGGCAACTCTACCGGTGACGAGCAGATGCTTGAATACACCAAGGCCGGCGACGGAGCGCGCCTGACGATGCTCGTGCTCCACGATGATGCGGAACGCGAGTATGCTTATGGGCCCGCGCAGGGCCTGCCAGACACCAAGGTCGGCACCTTCACCCAGACGCTCTACGACCAGGCCGAGAGGGATGGCTGGCTGATCATCAGCATGAGGAAAGATTGGAAACGCATCTTGGCGGAAGGCAACTGAGCGGGCAGGTTCTGGCCAAGGGTTCCAGCCACTAACCCTCCTCCCCACATCATGCCGAAGCAAAAAGATCACCCATAAGACATCGGCACCCTGACGGGCGCCGATGGCTTGTTGACAGCAGGGCTGGCAGGTTCAGCCACGAGGCTCAAGTGAAATCCGCTTGCCATCCGGGCTAACGGTGCAAGACAGATCGACACCGCCGCCGCCGGAATCCACCTCCAACCGAAAATTGTCACCCTGCGCCGGGACCGAAAAAGGCAACGTTGGCCACGGCAGCGCCGTTGAACTTCGCCGTCCCCGCGGCGGCGCCGGCAGCGGCATCGGCCACGCGATCGCGATCGGCTTGGCGGAAGCCGGCGCCGATGTAGCTTGCTTAGGCCACGTCTCGAAGAGCGGGCCTGATGAGACGGCGGCCAGGATCGTTGCCGCCGCGCGTTGGACACGCGACAACGATGGTGTCATGAAGATCGTTCAAGATACGGATTCGGTGAAGTTGTCGGCATTGCGCAGCGGCGCCGGACGACGTTGTGACAGGTTTGCGTGGAAACCCACATTTGCTTGCAATTCGACAACGAATGGATGCGACGTTCCTGAGCGATAACGTCTTTCCCAATAGAAGGTAAGAGCTTGGCGTTCGACCTCAAGACGATCGAAGCTCTCGCGCCGGATCAGGCATCGCTGAGTTCTGCCTCCAAGCTCACCAAGCGGAGCAATTGGGTCCGCCTTGAGATGCGCGACGCGATGCTATGGGGCGAATGCCAAGGGTCGGGCGCCAATCCTTATCGTGTCGTTGTCGATGCCGGTGACCAAGGATACACGTGCACCTGCCCGTCGCGAAAATTTCCCTGCAAGCATTCGCTCGCCCTGATGTGGATCAGCGCCACCGCGCCCACTGAATTTGCGCCGTCCGACCAGATACCGGAATGGGTGAACGACTGGCTTGGCCGCCGCCGGAAGAACGGCGGCGCGCCCGCGCCAACAGCCGGTTCGGCCGTCAAGAACATCGGCGAAGCAGAGGTCGGCGAGGTTGACGGCAGCGCCGAGGATCCAGCGGCCGCCGAACGTCGCGAGGCGGCGCAAAGGAAGCGCGCCGAGGAAACGAAGGCCTCGATAGTGGTCGGCCTGGAAGAACTCGACCAATGGATCGCCGACCAATTGCGCCTTGGCCTTTCGAGCTTTATCGATGCCAGCGGCGAACGCTGCCGCAGGATTGCGGCGCGTCTCGTCGACGCGAAGGCGACGGCGCTTGCCAGCCGGCTCGACGAGTTGCCGGGGCTGCTCCTGACATTGCGCAGCGAGGAGCGTCCGGAAGCGTTGATCCGCGAACTGGGCAAGCTCGTGCTGCTGGTGCGGGCGTGGCGTGCCGCGCCGGACGATCCGGAGCTTAAGAGGTTCGTCTCCAGCTCGGAAACGCGCGAGCAAATCCTCACCGATGCGACTGCCCTTCGGATTACGGCCACATGGGAAGTGCTCGGCGAGCGTATCGAGACACGCAAGGACGGCCTCGTCAGCCATGCGACCTGGCTGATGGCCATGGGTGGCCTCGAGCCGCGCTTCGCGTTGCTCCAGGATTATTATCCGGCCTCTGCCGGCCGGCGGTCACAGGCCTTTTCCGCGGGCGAGCGGTTCGACGCCAACCTGGCTTTCTACCCCGCGCGCCAGCCGCTGCGCGCGCTGGTGGTCGAACGCAACAACACGGTTGCGCTGGACACGTCATGGCCGGCTGCGGCGCCGGAGTCCGTGTCGGACCCGCTCGCGGCGCACATCGTTCGGCAAGATGCCGCGCCGTGGTCGGGCGCGACGCCGATCCTCTTGCCGGCAGGCTCTTTGGCGCGTGACGATCGCGGGACGCTGTGGTGGCAGGCGGATGGGGATGTGAACAACATTGCCCTGCCGGTCGCCGGCAACCCGCCCGAGCCGGTGCTTGGCATTCCTCTGGAGGCATCCGTCGGATTGTGGGACGGCGCGCGGTTCGATCTGCTCGCCGCCCGCAGTGCTTTCGGAAGGCTCGATTTCTGATGAACGAGAGCGAGCGTTCCGGCCTGTCCAACATGCGCGACTGTTGGATTACGGGCGGCGCGGCGGCCAATCTTGCGCCGGCAGGATGGAAGGAGATCGTGGCTGCCGCTCCGCCGCCGGACCGTGAGCGGCTGCTGCTGGCCATTGCCGGACAGGCGCTCGACGTGGCTTTTCGGCCGGTCGCGCCGAAGACCCTCGTCCGCCGCCCGGCGCTGCCCCGGCTTGCGCTGCCGGCGCTGCCCGAGGGACTGCGGCCGCCGTTCCGCGTTGCGCTCCGGCAGGCGTCGGACGCCCGGGGCCGGATGCGGGTCGCCCGGCTCGCGGCGGCGCGTGGCTTCGTCGCGCATCCGTTCGACTGGATGCCGACCGCTTCGGATCTCGAGGCGCCACCTGTCTATGCGCCCTGGCTCGACTGGCAGGCGCAGGGTGGCGGCAAGATCGAGCGTGTGCTGGATGAGCTGAAGGCCGAAAGCTGGGACGATTTTTATCCCGCGGCGCGACGAATCGCGCTGGCCGACATCCGCCGCTCCGATCCGGCGAAGGCCCGGGCCTTGCTGGAGGCCAAGGCGGGCGGGGAGGCGGCCGAGGCGCGGCTCGCCCTAATCGCGCTGCTGCGCGTCAATCCGAGTGCGGCCGACGTGCCGTATCTGCAGAGCCTCTCCGGTGACCGGTCGGGCAAGGTGAAGCAGCTCGCGGCACGCCTGCTGGCCCGCATCGGCCAGGCCGCGACGGATGGTGAAGCCTCCGCCGACGCGACGGAGCTTGCGGGCTTCATCGAGCAGGCCAGAACCGGGCTCGTGCGCCGGCGCATCATCTACATGCCGCGTGAACTGAAATCGCAGGAGCAGATGCAGCGGCGCGCCGAGCTGTTCGACAACTGCCAGCTCATCGATCTGGCCGCCAGGTTCGGGGTCGGCGAGGAGGATTTCATCGCCGGTTGGCAGCTTGGCGGCAAGGATGGCGCCGATGGGGCATTCGCCGCGATGGTCGCTGCCTCGGGCGGCGACGCTGCAGTGGCAAGGCTTGCTGAACGCCTGCTTGCCGTCTCCGATCTGGGCGCGCTGCTGCGATTGCTGCCCCGGCTCGACGAGACAGCGCGACGAAGCTTCACCAAGACGGCGCTTGCCGGCGGCATTGCCTTGCTGCCTCTGCTCAACGCGGCCGACGAGATAGAGGCCGGGATGTTGGACCAGGACGAATTGACGGGCTCGCGCCTGTACCAGGAGGTCCGGGCGGCCATCGTCGGCCGCACAGAAACCGACCGAAGGGTTTTCGACCTCGCCGCCTTCGGTTTTCTGGCGACGGCATCCGCGGCCGATGCGATCGTGACGGACCTGACCGCCGCCGGCCTTGCTTCCGCCGACCCGTCGTTAGCGCTGCTGCGCTTCAACGCCGCGCTGGGCAACCTGAAGAGCTGATTGGAGACAAAAAAGCATGACCGCGCTGCTTCGCCTGCCCGCCGAACAGGCCTACGCCCCTGAGCTGCAAGCCTTGGCGCGCGGCGACGATGCACAGAAGCCGCAAGGCTGGAGACTCTCGCCGAAAGCCGTCCTGACTTACCTCCTCGGCGGCAAGGCAGGCGACGGCACTGTGATCACGCCCAAATATGTCGGCAGCCGGCGGCTGATGGAAACGGCCGTCGCCACGCTCGCCACCGACCGCGCACTTCTTCTGCTCGGCGTGCCGGGCACGGCCAAATCCTGGGTGTCGGAGCATCTGGCAGCAGCCATCATGGGCGACTCCACCGTGCTGGTGCAGTGCACGGCCGGTACCGACGAGAATCAGATGCGCTATGGCTGGAACTACGCCGAGCTTCTTGCCAATGGACCAAGCGAGAAGGCGCTGGTCCCGACGCCGCTCTACCGCGCCATGCAGGACGGCAAGCTCTGCCGGCTGGAGGAACTGACGCGAATGGGTTCGGACGTCCAGGACACGCTGATTACCGTGCTCTCGGAAAAGACGATGCCGATCCCGGAACTCAACTCGGCGGTCTATGCCCAGCGCGGCTTCAACGTGATCGCCACCGCCAACAACCGCGACAAGGGCGTCAACGAACTGTCCTCCGCGCTGAAGCGTCGCTTCAATGTGGTCGTGCTGCCCCTGCCCAACGACATTGATGAGGAGGTGCGGATCGTCTCGAAGCGAGTGGGTGAGATGGCGGGTGGGCTCGACCTGCCGGTGCCGAAGAATGTCGGCGAGGAGATCGCACGCGTGCTCACCATCTTCCGCGAGCTCAGATCTGGAAGCACCGCCGACGGCAAGGTGACGCTGAAGACGCCGTCCGGCTCTTTATCCACGGCAGAAGCGATCGCCACCATGGTTGGCGGCCTCAGTCAGGCGGCGTGGTTCGACGGTGGCAAACTGTCCGCCGATGGTCTCGCACCCAACATGGTCGGCGCCATCGTCAAGGACCCGGTGCAGGACAAGGCCGTGCTGGAGGAATATCTCGAAACCGTGCTGAAGAAGCGGCCCGACTATTCTGCCTACTACAAGGCGCTGAACGACGCGCTCTAACAGCCCTTGTGCAAATGCGTGATGGCGGGCTGCAAATGACGGCTTTCTGCGCTTCCGGTGCTCACGTGCCTCCATGTACGCTGCGCGCCGGTTCTCGAAATCCGGCATTTTGGTCGCCTACGCGCCCATCTTCGATTCCGCCTCGCCCTGACGCATCCCCAGGGGAACACTGACGATGCCGAAGACGGACAAGACCTCGTATTTCGGCATCCGCCATCACGGGCCGGGGTCCGCCGACAGCCTTTTGAAGGCGTTGGACGAGCTGCGGCCAGCGGCGGTGCTGATCGAAGGACCGGCGGATGCTTCCGGCCTGCTGCCGATGCTGGCCGACGAAGCGATGCGGCCGCCTGTCGCGTTGCTCTGCTATCCGGAGGACGACCCGGCGGCAACCAGCTTCTGGCCGTTCGCGGAGTTTTCGCCGGAATATCAGGCCGTGCTCTGGGCGGTTCGCAACGGGGCAACGGTGCGCTTCATCGACCTGCCGACCTCCCAGCGGGTTTCCTCCACGCCTACCCCGCAGCGTGAAGAGAAGGAGGGTGAAGCCGGTGATCCAACGAGCGTGATCGTCAGTACCGACGATGCCGCCGACGCACAGCATCTGACAGCGGATATCCCGGAGGAGCCGCTGCATATGCGTGATCCGATCGGCACGCTGGCACGGGCCGCGGGCTATGAGGACAGCGAGAGCTGGTGGTCGGACGTTATCGAGCAGAATCCGGCGCCTGGACCGATTTTTTCGGCGGTGGCGGATGCCATGGCCGCCTTGCGGGAGGGGGAGACGCGACTGCCGGAGTTGGAGGCCAAGCGCGAGGCTCACATGCGGCGGGCGGTAGTCGCTGCCGAGAAGGAATTCGAGGGGCCGATCGCAGTGGTCTGCGGCGCCTGGCATGTGCCGGCCCTGAAGGTGGCCGTCGCTAGGAAGGATGATCAGACGCTGCTCAAGGGCATGACGCGCAAACAGAGCGCAATAACCTGGGCGCCATGGACCAGCCCGCGCCTCGCCTTCGGGCACGGCTACGGCGCAGGCGTGGCCGCTCCCGGATGGAGCAAGCATCTGTGGCAGATGCGGGGCCGCACCGACGGCGTCAGCGTCTGGTTGGCGAGGGTTGCGGGCGTGCTGCGCGCCAAGGGCCACCTGATTTCGACGGCATCGCTCATCGAGGCAGAAAGGTTGGCGCTCGCGCTAGCGGCAATCCGCGAGCGTCCGAATGCCGGCTTCGAGGAGTTGCGCGATGCCGCGGTCTCCGCGCTGTTCGGCGGCGACGCCATCCTGTGGCACACGATCGAAGCCGAGCTGCTGCTTGGCAACGATGTCGGCGAGATCCCGTCCGACGTGCCGCTCGCGCCGCTGATCGAGGACCTGCAGCGATGCCGGAAGGAGGCACGGCTGAAATCCGAGGCGCTCGAGCGGGAACTCGCCGTCGACTTGCGCTCGGAGAGCGGGCTCTATCGCTCGACGCTTCTGCACCGGCTCAATGTGCTCGGCGTGCCATGGGGCAGGCTGACGGATGCCGGGCGCAGCCGCGGCACGTTCCGCGAGCGATGGCTGCTGCGCTGGGAGCCGGAATATGCCGTTCGCCTGGTCGAGAACCTGATCCATGGACCGACCATCGCCAAGGCGGCCAACGGCAAGCTGATCCAGATGCTCGGCGCGGCCGAGAGCCTCGACGTGCTAGCCAAGCTGGTGCAGGGCGCGATCACCGCCGATCTCGACGAAGCATCCGCCGCGGGCCTCGCGACGCTCGAACAACGAGCCGCGTTGAGCAGCAACTGCCAGGAAATGCTCGCCTCCATACCGCCGCTCGCTGACATTACTCGCTATGGCGAGGCGCGGCGGTCCGATGCCGGACGTCTGGTCGGTCTTCTGGAGCGCCTGACGGTGGAGGCGGCGATCACCCTGCCGCATGCTGCACGAGACCTCGACGGCGATGCCGCGGCCGCGCTCGTCGCCGCGCTGCGCGCCGCCGATAGCGGAATCAAGCTGATCGAGGCTGGCGATGCTATTGTAGAAAGCTGGCGCAAGGGCCTGGCCGACGTTCTCGACAATTCGCGCTCCACGTCGCTGGTCGCCGGCTGCGCGGCGCACCTGCTTTACGAGGCCGAGGCGCTGAAGGCCGAAGACGCCGCAGCACTTCTGGAGCGGCGGCTCTCGCCGGGTATGCCGGTGCTGGACGCCGTAGGCTTCTTCGAAGGTTTTTTCAGTGGCGCCGGCCAGCGCCTAGCCTATGACGAGGCCTTGCGCGGCGTGGTCGACGGTTGGCTGAAAAGTCTCGATGAGGAGACCTTCGTCGCGCATCTTCCGCTGTTTCGGCGCGTCTTTTCGAGCCTCGATGGCATGGAGCGCCGCAGGCTGATCGAAGCCGTGCTCGGTCGGGCAGGGCGGCTTCCCGCCACGCTGGTGCTCGCGCCCGACGGCGGGGAGGGCTGGCGGCGGCACCTGGCGACGCTGCGTCCCCTGCTTGTCGGAGTATCTGCCGATGGATAATGCGCTCGAACCCAACGATCCGGAGCGCCTGTCTCCGGACGCCGAGCGCGAGCGCCGCTGGCGGCTTGCCGTCGGCGCCGACGACGCACAGGCTTCGATGCTGTCAGCCGGCGACCGGCGGCTCTCAGCGGCATTGAGCGCGCTCTACGGCGACGGCGAAAACCAGGGGCGCGACCCGCGGAAGCGGCGCGGCGGGCTCGGCCACTCCGCGCCGAAAGTCGCGCAATGGATGGGCGACATCCGCACCTTCTTTCCCCAGCAGGTGGTGCAGATCATCCAGAAGGACGCATTCGAGCGGCTCGACCTCAAGCAGATGCTGATGGAGCCGGAGTTCCTGAAGGCGATCGAGGCCGATGTGAACCTCGTCGCGGATCTCATCTCGTTGCGCAACGTGATGCCGTCGAAGACCAAGGACCTGGCGCGCGGCGTCATCGCCGACATCGTCGCAAAGCTGATCGAGCGGCTGGAGCGTAAGACCGCCGAGGCGATCCGCGGCGCGCTCGACAAGTCACTCCGCACCAGCCGTCCCCGCCAGCGCGACATCGACTGGCGGCGCACCATCCAGGCCAACCTTCGCCACTATCAGCCCGAGCACAAGGCCATCGTCCCGGAGAAGCTCGTCGGCTTCATGCGCAAGCAGCGGCGGCTGGTGGACCTCGACGAGGTGGTGCTTTGCGTCGACCAGTCCGGCTCGATGGCGAGCTCGGTCGTCTACGCTTCGATCTTCGCGGCGGTGATGGCCTCGCTGCCCGTGGTGAAGACGAAGCTCGTTTGCTTCGATACAACGATCGTCGACCTGACCGACGATCTCGCCGACCCGGTGGAGGTGCTGTTCGGCGTGCAGTTGGGCGGCGGCACCGACATTAACCAAGCGGTCGCTTATTGTGCCGACCGCATCGAGCGGCCAACGAAATCGCATCTGGTGCTGATCACCGATCTATACGAAGGCGGCGACGGCAAGGAGATGCTGCAGCGGCTGGCGGCGCTGGTACGCGCCGGCGTCAATGTCGTTGTGCTTCTGGCGCTGACCGACCAGGGTCGCTCGGCTTATGACGCGACGATGGCGGGCGCCGTCGCCCAGCTTGGCGTCCCGGTTTTCACTTGTACGCCGGATATCTTTCCTGAACTGATGGCGGCAGCGCTGCGTCGCGACGACATTGCCGCCTGGGCGGCGAACGCCGACATCAAGCTGGTGCGCGCCGAAGGGATGGACGATCGGCGTTGAGCCAAACGGTCTTGGGCACGATTCTTCGGGCTGATCGTCGACGGGGCAAAGCCCGCGGGGCGAGCGGCCGGCTCAGCGGGCGGACCGGGCCCGTTACCAAGGAAGCCTCTAATGCTGCGGGGTTCCCGAACTTTTGAAGGACGCCTCGTTCCTATCGCGGAACTCGGCGATCAGGAAAAGCCGATGTGGATCGACCACGGTCACTTTCTGGCGACTGCTCTTGCGCGCTTGCTGGTTATCCGTCTTGTCCAAGCGACTTTCGCTTCAATACTTTGCCGCTTGTTCCAAGGTTCTGTTGCATTTCCAACGGGGTCAAGTCATAGGCCTCGCGGAAGTGTGCATAGAATTGACTGAGTGACGTAAATCCGGATTGGAAGGCTACGTTGGCGATCGACAGATTGCCTTCGAATAGGAGCGCCCGCGCCCGGATGAGACGCATGCGTATGATGAAACGACGCAAGGGAATCCGCATTATCCGCGTGAAAAGGTTAAGCGCGTAGTTCGGGTGAAGCCCGACCACCCTGGCGACGTCTTTGGTGCTCAGCGGCTCGGACAGGTTTTCGAGTGTGTGGCGCACCATCGCGACCACGTGGTGCAGCGATGAAGCCGAGCGGACTGCGGAGTCGGTCGTCTCGATCCAGGGAGGCAGGAGTTCCTCCCAGCCCAACAGGGCGGTGCGCCGCAGCATATTGGCGATCTCGGATTTCAGGATATCAGTCCGTTCCGCGTCTCCACTCCTGTAATCCTGGTACCAGCGCTCCAGCACGTCGCGGCTTACTGCATCGTCCGGCAGCATGATGATCCCCCCGCCGATCATCGCCTCGGTCAATGCGCCCTGGTTCGGCATACAAAGGAAACTGTCGAGCGGCAGATAGACATTGCACTGGCGCGCATTGCCATCCGCACCGCGGTCCAAGGCGACCGTCTGGTGCGGAATACCGGCCCAGAACATGATCATGCGGCGGGGCGGAATCTGCACCGGGCGACGGCCGTCAAACAGATATCCCATGCTGCCGTCCGTCAGCCAGTTGAATTCGATGTGACCGTGCCAATGCTCGGCCGGCATCAGTTGCGGGTCGAACCAGCGAATCCCAAAGCGGCCGAACGCCTTGACCTTGGCGTAAAATCTTCGATCAGGACGCGGCACGGGCAGAGGTCCTTTGGCTCGCCTCCGCGCCGGCGCCGATCCGTTTTTTGCAGGCTTATCGAGGATATTCATCGCGCTTAAATCTTTGAAAACCGGAATAGCTGCTTAGGAAACCGGATTGCGCATCTTCTAGCAGGGTCTACCATTCGCCACAACGCGCGCAACGCCGGCATGGAGGTCTGGTGAGCGAGCGTTCCGGAGCAAAGGGAGGAGTTATGCGCAAGAGAGCGATTGCCCTGTTCGGGGCAGGCCTGTTGTTGAATGTCTCGTCACTGGCGGTACGCGCGGAGATGGCACAGCCGACCACACCGCCGGACCCGCCGGCATTCCCGGCGCAGAGCGAGCCGGTGTTCGTCGGTATTTCCGACATCATGGAATTCCGAGCTCTGCCCGAATATCGCGAGCCCGACTGGGTAACGGAGAAATTCGTCAAGACCGGCAAGCTGCCGCCGGTGGCCGAACGGCTGCCGAAGGAGCCGCTGGTCTACAAAGCGGGCAACATGCCAGACGGTGTCGGCACCTATGGCGACGTGATGCGCCATGTCATTGGCGGGCGGCCCGAGGGCTGGAACTATATCGCCGGCCAGAGCCAGGGATGGGGCGGCATCGATATCGGCATGATGGAGTGCCTGACGCGCCTCGGCCCGCTCTTCGAGGTCAAGGCTGACGAACTCAAGCCGATGCCGAACCTCGCCAAGAGCTGGGGGTGGTCGGATGACGGCCGCCAGCTCACCATGCATCTGATCGAAGGCGCGAAATGGTCGGACGGTGCGCCCTTCACATCGGAGGACGTGATATTCTACTGGGAAGACCACGTGCTCGATCCGAACGTCTCGCCTCTCAACGGCGCCACGCCCGACACGTTCGGCGGCAAGGAAACGAAGCTGGAGGCGCTGGACGACCACACGGTCCGCTGGACCTTCAAGGACGCCTTCCCGGAGCAATTCCTCTACCAGATGGCCTACGGCACGTTCTGTCCGGGACCGGCGCATATCCTGAAGGCCAAGCACCCCAAATACAACAAGGACATGACCTACGACCAGTACAAGAACGCGTTTCCGCCGGAATACATGAACTGGCCGGTGATGGGGGCGTGGGTGCCGGTCGAATACCGGCCTGACGACATCATCGTGCTGCGCCGCAACCCATACTACTGGAAGGTCGACGAGCAGGGCAACCAGCTCCCTTATCTCGACGAGGTCCACTACAAGCTGTCGACCTGGGCCGACCGCGACGTGCAGGCGGTCGCCGGCACGGGCGACTTCTCCAACCTCGAACAGCCGGAAAACTACGTCGAGTCGCTGAAGAAGGCGGCCGACCCGGACGCGCCGGCGCGGCTCGCTTTCGGCGCGCGCACTATCGGCTACACGCTTTATCCCAACCTTTCCGGGAATGGCTGGGGCACCCCGGACAAGCGCGGCCAGGCAATACGGGAGCTCAACCGAAATCTCGATTTCCGCAAGGCTCTGACCTATGCGCTTGACCGGCAGCGGCTGGGCGAGGCGCTTGTCAAAGGACCGTTCACCACGATCTATCCCGGCGGGCTCTATGCTGGTTCGGCCTTCTACGACAAGGGTTCCACGGTCTACTATCCCTATTCTGCGGAAACCGCACAGGCCTATCTGGAGAAGGCCGGCCTGACGGACACCGACGGGAACGGCATCGTCAACTTCCCCGCGGATACGCCGGACGTGGGCGGCAAGGACGTGGAAATCGTTCTCCTTCTCAATGGCGACTACCAGACCGACAAGAGCCTTGCCGAGGGCATTGTCGCGATGATGGAACGCGTGGGCTTGCGCGTGGTTCTGGACATCCAGAACTCCAACACGGAGCAGGCGCTCCTGCAGGGCGGCAAGTTCGATTGGGCCGTGTGGCGCAACTCGGAGGAGCTGGCCACGGCGCTCAAGTTCACCGAGCGGCTGGCGCCAATCGGGCCGCAATCGACCTGGACGCGGCGCGGAGGCTCCGACGGCACGCTCGACCTGCTGCCTTTCGAGCAAGAGATGGTGAAGACCGTCAACGCCTTCACCGGGAGCAGGGACAATGAAGAGCGCAAGGGGCTGATGAAAAAGTACCAGAACCTCTACACCGAGAACCTGTGGGGGATCGGCATTACGCAATATCCTGGCGCCCTCATCATCAACAAGCGCTTCGCCAATATCCCCGCGGGCACGCCCATCTTCCTGTTCAACTGGGCCGAGGACTCGATCATCCGCGAGCGGGTCTATGTGCCGAAGGACAAGCAGAAGGACTATGAGCTCTTCGCTCAGACCTTGCCTGGCAAGCCTGGCGAATCCGGCGGCCCGATGAACTAGGATGACGACAAGGCGAGGGGGAAGTGCGCCCCCTCGCTGCAAGTTCCGGGACGTTGGACTGGCGGCCGGCGATCGCGGGAAGCGGTCCACTTGTCCTGGGACATCAGGGAAAGGGGTTTGAAGCATGCTGCGCTTCATAGCCATACGCGTTCTCTCGGCGGTGCCCATTCTGTTTGTGCTGAGCGTGGTGACGTTCGCCATTATCCAGGCGCCGCCGGGCGACTATGGCGACTACATCAAATCCCAGCTCATCAATCAGGGCGGCGCCTCGATCGAGCAGGCCGAGGCGCAGGCCGAAGCCTGGCGCAAGGAGCAGGGTTTCGATGCGCCCATTCCGGTGCAATATTTCCGATGGATCACCGGCATACTGACGCGCGGCGATTTCGGGCACAGCTTCTATTACAACAAGCCCGTGGCCGATGTGGTCGCCGAACGGCTGCCACGCACGATCCTTTTGGCGCTTGCCTGCCATATACTGGCGTCGGTGTTCGGCATCACGCTCGGCATCGTGGCGGCCACGCGACAGTATAGCTGGGTCGACACGCTGTTTTCGTTCATCTCCTTCCTGGGGATGACGATCCCACGTTTCCTGCTGGCGCTGATCATTCTCTACGTCCTGGCCTTCAAGCTCAACGTGCAGGAACTCGGCGCCTTCTTCTCCCCGCGCTATGGCGGCGCGCCCTGGTCGTGGGACAAGTTCGTCGACCTCGTCAAGCATGTCTGGCCGGTGGTGGCGATCGCCACCTTCGGCGGGCTCGCCTACAACATGCGCGTCATGCGCGCGAACCTGCTCGACACGCTCAACGCGCAGTATGTCGAGACAGCCAGGGCCAAGGGCTTGTCGGCGGGCGCGGTCGTGCTGAAGCACGCGGTGCCCAATGCGCTGCACCCGCTTGTGGCCTATCAAGGCGTGGTGCTGCCCTACATGCTGACCGGCGAGATTGAAGTGGCCATCGTCTTCTCGCTCGCCACGGTCGGTCCTGCGATTGTCGGCTCGATGAACCGCGGCGATGTCTACGTCACGGCGACCTTCATGCTTGTGCTGGCGGCGACGCTCATCATCGGCAACATCATCGCGGATGTTTTGCTGGCGCTGCTCGATCCGCGCGTGCGGCTTGGAGGAGCCTCCCAGTGAGCGAGACTCTCCCCATCCCGACCGAGCATGCCGCGCCGGAAGCGCCAAGGGTCACCGGGCTCGGCTACGGCGAGGAGAGCTACTCGCGTCTCGTCTGGCGCCGCTTCCGCCGTTCCATCAGCGGCATGGTCGGCCTTGTGCTGGTGTCGCTGCTCTTGATCGTAGCGGTCTTCGCCGATTTCTTCGCGCCCACCGATCCCAAAGAGGCGGGACTGGCATTCGCGCCGCCGGACCACGTCAGCTTCCTTGCACCCGACGGCGGCTTTTCGCTGATACCCTTTGCCTACCCGATCGGCGAGACGGGCGAGTTCGATCCCGTCACCTTCCAGCCGATCACCGGCCCCGACCTGAACAATCCGATCCGGCTCGGCCTCTTCGTTGACGGCAAGCCCTACCGTCTGTTCGGCCTGATCCCGGCCTCCGTGCGCTTCTTCGGCGCAAACGACGGCAAAGCGGTGCATTTCCTCGGCACTGACAAATTCGGCCGCGACATCCTCTCGCGCGGCATCGTCGGCTCGCGCATCTCGCTCGCCATCGCGCTGGTCGTGGTTGCCATCACGACCGTCGTCGGCACGCTGGTCGGCATCACTTCCGGCTATCTCGGCGGGCGCACGGACACATGGCTGCAACGCTTCGTGGAACTCGTGCTGGCGTTTCCACAACTGCCGCTTTACCTCGCCCTCGCTTCGCTGATACCCGCGACCACGTCGTCGAACGTATTCCTGGCCTTTGTCGTCATCGTGCTTGCCGTACTCGGCTGGGCGCAGCTTTCGCGGGAGGTGCGAGGCAAGACCCTGGCGCTTGCGCGCGTGGAATATGTCCGTGCGGCAATGGCCGTGGGGGCGAGCGACCGGCGCATCATCCTGCGCCACATCCTGCCCAACGTGCTCAGCCATGTGATTGTCGCCGTCACGCTGGCCATCCCCACCGTAGTGCTCCTTGAAAGCTTTCTCGGCTTCCTGGGATTTGCCGTGAAGCCGCCGCTCATCTCGTGGGGGTTGATGCTCCAGGATACTTCGAACTTCTCCGTGATCGGCTCCTATCCATGGATCCTTTCACCTGTCGCTTTCGTGCTCATCACCGTCTTCGCCTTCAATGCGCTGGGCGACGGTCTGCGCGACGCGGTCGATCCGTATTGAGGAAGTGATGCCGGAGCGCGCCAACCCCTTCGCCCCGTCCGAACGGCACGATCTCGCCAAGCATGGTCGCAAGCTGATCCTCGACGCCCGCAACATCGCCGTCGACTTCAAGGTCGAGGGCGGCGTGGTGAACGCCGTGCGCGACGTCTCCTTCCAGCTCCACAAGGGTGAAACGATCGCGCTCGTCGGGGAGAGCGGCTCAGGCAAGTCCGTCACCGCGCGGACAGTTATGAGGCTCCTGTCGCGGCGGGCCACCATCAAGCGCGGCGCCAGCATCACGCTGGACGGCAAGGACGTGATCGCCATGACCGAGCGGGACATGCGCAAGCTGCGCGGCGCCAAGGTCTCGATGATCTTCCAGGAGCCGATGTCCTCGCTCAATCCGATCTATACGGTCGGGCAACAGATCTGCGAGGCGTTGCATCTGCACAACCGCATGTCCCGGCGCGTTGCGATGGAAAGGGCTCGGCAACTCCTCGAAGAGGTGCAGATCCCCGAGCCCGCTGCGCGGCTCAGGCAATATCCGCATCAGCTTTCCGGCGGCCAGCGTCAGCGCGTGATGATCGCCATGGCGCTTGCCAACCGGCCGGACATCCTGATCGCGGACGAGCCGACAACCGCCCTCGATGTGACCGTGCAGGCGCAGATCCTGAACCTGATCAAGGACCTGAAGGACAAATACGGCATGGCAGTGATCCTGATCACCCACGATCTGACGATCGTCCGCCAGTTCTCGGAGTATGTCTATGTGATGCAGAACGGGCTCGTGCAGGAGCACAACGAGACGGGGGCGCTGTTCGCCAATCCGCAGCATTCCTACACGAAGCGCCTGCTCTCGTCCGAACCGAAAGGCTCAGCCAAGCCGATCGCCGACAACAGCCCGATCGTCGTAGAGGGCCGCAAGGTGAAGGTCACCTTCACCCTCAAACGCGGCGGCTTCTTCAACCCGGACTATTTCGAGCTGACGGCCGTCGATAATCTCGACCTCAACGTCAAGCGCCACGAGACGCTGGGCCTCGTCGGCGAAAGCGGCTCGGGCAAGACCACCTTCGGCCAGGCGCTGATCAGGCTGATCGACAATCAGGGGGGCGAGATTTTCTTCAACGGCGAGGCGATCCACGGCAAGGACCGCAAGGGGATGCAGCCGCTGCGCTCTCGCATGCAGGTGGTGTTCCAGGACCCGTTTGCCTCGCTCAACCCGCGCATGTCGGTGCGGCAGATCATCGAGGAAGGGTTGATCGTCAACGGGATCGGCTCCACCGCGCGTGAGCGCATCGTCCGCGTGCGCCAGGCGCTGACCGACGCCGGTCTTCCCGACAATATCCTCACACGGTTCCCGCACGAATTTTCGGGAGGGCAAAGGCAGCGCATCGCGATTGCCCGCGCGATCGCGCTGGAGCCTGAATTCATCCTGCTGGACGAGCCGACCTCCGCGCTCGACCTCTCGGTCCAGGCGCAGATCATCGACCTTCTGCGCAAGCTCCAGGAGGAGAGGGGGCTGAGCTACCTGTTTATCTCGCACGACCTCAAGGTCATCCGCGCACTGTGCCACCGCGTGATGGTGATGCAGTTTGGCAAGATCGTCGAGGAAGGCCCTGTAGACCAAGTGCTTTCCAATCCCCAGACCGACTACACGGCGCGGCTCGTCCGGGCCGCATTCCAAATCGCCGCCTAGGAGCAGCAGAATGGCAGAACCCAAGATTGCCTTTATCGGCGCCGGCTCGACCGTCTTCATGAAAAACATCATCGGCGATGCGCTGCGGCGGCCGTCCCTCGGCAGCGCGACGATCGCGTTGATGGACGTCAATTCGCAGCGCCTGGACGAGAGCGCCATCGTAGCCAACAAGATCGCCGCGACGCTTGGCGTGAAAGCCAAGATCGAAACCCATACCGATCAGCGCGCTGCGCTCGACGGCGCCGATTTCGTGGTCGTCGCTTTTCAGATCGGCGGCTACCAGCCGGCGACCGTTGCCGATTTCGAGGTGCCAAAGAAATACGGCTTGCGCCAGACGATAGCCGACACGCTGGGCATTGGCGGCATCATGCGCGGCATCCGTACCGTGCCGCATCTGTGGAAGATCTGCGAGGACATGCTGGAACTCTGCCCGCAAGCGATCCTTTTGCAGTATGTGAACCCAATGGCGATCAATACCTGGGCGATTGCGGAGAAATATCCACAAATCCGCCAGGTCGGGCTCTGCCACTCCGTGCAGGGCACCGCTTGGGAGCTCGCGCGCGACCTCGGCATCCCGGTCGAGGAAATCCGCTACCGGGCGGCCGGCATCAACCACATGGCGTTCTATCTGAATTTCGAACAGAAGATACCGGACGGGACGTACCGGAACCTCTACCCGGACCTTCTGCGGGGTTATCGCGAGGGCCGCTTCCCCAAGCCGAGCCACTGGAATCCGCGCTGCCCCAACAAGGTGCGTTATGAGATGCTCACAAGGCTCGGCTACTTCGTCACCGAGAGTTCGGAGCATTTCGCCGAATACGTGCCCTGGTTCATCAAGCGCGACCGGCCCGACCTGATCGAGAAGTTCGGCATTCCGCTCGATGAATATCCGAAGCGTTGCGTCGAGCAGATCGAACGCTGGAAGAAGCAGGCGGAGGACTACCGCAATGCCGAGCGCATTGAGGTGGAAGAGAGCCACGAATACGCCTCTTCTATCATGAACTCGGTGTGGACCGGCGAGCCTTCGGTTATCTACGGCAACATCGCCAACAAGGGCTACATCACCTCATTGCCGGAAGGCTGCGCCGTGGAGGTGCCGTGCCTCGTCGACGCGAATGGCATCCAGCCGACCGTTATCGGCAAGCTGCCGCCGCAGCTTACCGCGCTGATGCGTACCAACATCAACGTGCAGGAGCTTACGGTCGCGGCACTGATGAACGAAAGCCGCGAGCACATTTATCACGCTGCAATGATGGACCCGCACGCGGGCGCGGAGCTCGACCTCGACCAGATATGGATTCTGGTCGAGGACCTGCTGGCCTCGCATGGAGAGCTTCTACCCGAATGGGCACGCGCCAACCCGAAGCGGCGGGTGGCCTGACCGCTCGTCCTATCTGAATGCGGACGCTCGGTCGCGCAGCCCGGCGTCCGAAAACGGATCAACCGGCATACGGAATCCAGCTAGCGATGCGCGCCAGCCAACTGCCGCAATTCATCGACCGAACGCACGCGTTTACGCGCGCTCCCCTGCCAGTCGCGCGTCCGCACAGCCGATTTGGCAAGCCGTTCGCGTGCCGCAAGCAGGGCATCGCCGTATTGCGGAAGCCATTCGGCCTGGGCCACAACCATCTCGTCGACCATTGCCCATACCTCTTCCGGCGTGCAGACGGCGCCCACGAGCGGATCGTGCAGCATCGCAAGCTTGAGCATATCGATGTCGCCGGTGACAGCCGCCTCGACTGCCATGCGCTGCACCGAGATCGAGACCGAGCAGGTGGCGGCGCAGGCAAGGGGCAGCGCGATTCCCTCAACCATGTTGATGCCGAACCGATCGACGAAGCCGGGGCTCTCGATGATCGCGTCCTCCGGCAGGTTGGTGACGATGCCGCCGTTGCGGACATTGAAGTGGCCGCGGTAGACGCGACCGGTCTCCAGCGCCTCGATGATGTGGCTGGCATGCTCCGTGGTGCGTTTGTGCTCGGAAAGCGGTTTCCCCGCCTCCTTGAGGAATTTCGGGAAATCAGTCTCGAACCAGTTGCGCCGCTCAGTGCAATAGCGCAGGTAGCCGCCGGTCTCGCCGTGAATCCACTCGCTCATGTCGATCCACTTGCTTATTTCCTCCGGCCGCTTGCGATACCAGGGCAGGTACTCCGAAAGATGGCCGTTGCTCTCGGTCGAATAGACGCCGAAGCGCTTGAGCACGTCGATCCTGAGCTTCTCCTGCTTCGCATAGACCGGGTGCCGTTCGAAGGCGGCGATCAACTCGTCCTTTCCGATCCTCCGGCCCTCGGCGCGGATGTCGATGTACCAGGTCTGATGGTTGATGCCGGAGCAGACATAGTCGAGTTCCGCGTCCGTGACACCGAGCACCTGCGCGATCTGATGCGCGCCGTGCTGCACGCCATGGCAAAGCCCAACCGTCCTGACGCCGCCATATTTCAGTGCGGCCCAGACGTTCATGACCATGGGGTTGGCGTAGTTGAGGAACAGAGCCCCGGGCTCCGCGACCTCGCGGATATCCTTGCAGAAATCGAGGATCACCGGGATGTTGCGCTGGCCATACATGATCCCGCCGGCGCAGATCGTATCGCCTACACACTGATCCACCCCGTATTTCAAAGGGATGTCGATATCGGTAGCGAACGCGTCGAGGCCACCGACACGAACGCAGCTCATCACGTAGCGCGCCCCGGCCAATGCTTCTTGCCGGTCGGTCGTAGCCGTCACCTTGGCAGGCAGGCCGTTGACCGCAACGATCTTGCCGATGACCTGGCGGATCATGTCGAGATTATGCTCGTTGATATCGGTCAGCGCGATCTCGATCCCGGCAAATTCAGGAACCTTGAAGAGATCGCAGACCAGCGTTTTCGTGAACCCGATGGACCCTGCGCCAACGATCGCGACCTTGAAAGACATCGACCTTCTCCCGGACAACCAAACTTGTCCCGACAACTAGCCGCTCATGCGTCCCAGGTGTAGAGAAAGCTTATGCGAAGAAGGGTAATTTTGTGCTCTCACGCCTGATCGAACATGGTCACGGCATGCGCCACACCGATCCTGTGAAGGGGGATGTGGGCCTTTTCTGCATGGCACGGGGCGCGGGCTACGAGCTGCGCGTCAACGAAATCTATTCCTGGGACGGGCTGCGGCGCGGCGCCACGCCCTTCGCTGTAATACAGCACACGATCGAAGGTGAGGGCCGCCTCGACTATGCGGGCGCGCATCATGCGCTCCGTCCTGGAGACACGATGCTGCTGACCTTTCCTCATGCCAACCGCTACTGGCTCGAGCGGGGAAAGAGCTGGGAGTATTTCTGGATCACCATAAGCGGACGGGAAGCCCTGCGGCTTGCGGGTGCAATCCTGGCGGTCAAAGGCCCCATTCTGCGCCCGGCGGCCAACGCGGTAGACCAGCTCGCTGGCGCATGCCTCGCTTTGCTTTCAGGCTCCTATCTGCCGGGTGCGGTATCGGCCGCCGCCTACAACGCCATCATGACGCTCTACGACGAGGCATTCGGCGCCACCACACCGGGGCGCTCATTGCCTTTGCCCGTCGTTCGTGCGCAGCAGTTCTTCGAGCGCAACCTGGCGCAGCCGATCGATGTCGAGATGCTCGCCCGGGCCGCGCAGCTCAGCCGGGCCCATTTCGTGCGGCTTTTTACAGCCGCAGTGGGCGTTCCGCCCTCGGACTATGTCTTCGCGAGCCGCATCGATCGTGCAATGCGCATGCTGGTTGCGACCGACAACCCAATCAACGTGATTGCATTGGCTTGCGGCTTTGCCAACGCCAATTACTTCTCCAAGGCCTTCAGGCGGGCGAAAGGCTGTTCGCCAGGCGCGTTCCGAACCGCCGGAAGGAGCGGCGTGGCAACAGCGACCGAGATGGTCGCTAGCCCGTCCAAAGGCCAACTCGCGGGGCGCGTGCATGCCGATTGAGAGAAAACGGCGTGTCGCGGTCGTCGGTACTGGCCATCGTGGCGCCGGCACCTGGGGCAGGGAGCTGCTGTCCAATTGCGGCGCATGGGTCCAACTCGTCGGACTTTGCGACGCCAACTCCAGGCGACTCGAAAACGCGCGAGCTGCCATCGGCGCAGCCGTTCCTACATTCACCGACCTCAACACCATGCTGTCGACGTCGGCCCCGGACGTCCTGATCGTGTGCACCCGCGACGACACGCATGCCGATATGATCGTCACGGCGCTGGAAGCCGGCGTCGACGTCGTGACCGAAAAGCCGATGGCCACCACCGCTTATATGTGCCGCCGGATCCTCGAAGCCGGGAAGCGCACTGGCAAGCGCATCGATGTCGGCTTCAACTATCGCTTTTCGCCGACGGCGAAGGCCATCAAGGGATTGCTGCTCTCCGGCGTCGTCGGCGAGGTTGTGTCGGTCGATTTCCACTGGTATCTCGACATACAGCACGGAGCCGACTATTTCCGCCGCTGGCATGCGTCGCTTGCTCACTCCGGCAGCCTTTTCGTCCACAAGGCCACCCATCATTTCGATCTGCTGAACTGGTACCTCGCGGCCGATCCGAAAGAGGTGTTCGCCCGCGGCTCGCTTCGCCATTATGGCCGCAACGGGCCGTTCCGCGGCACACGTTGCAAGACCTGCCCGCACGCGGCGGGCTGCGACTTCCATATCGACCTCGGCGCCGACCCCTGGCTGTCCATGCTCTACGAGGAGCCCTCGGCCGAAGACGGTTATTTTCGCGATGCTTGCGTCTTTCGCGAGGAGATCGACATACCTGACACGATGAGCGCTGCACTGCTCTACGAGAACGGGGTGCAGGTCTCCTATTCGCTCAACACATTCATGCCGATCGAGGGCTATCACCTTGCCTTCAACGGCACGAAGGGCCGTATCGAAATCCGTCAATATGAGCGCCAGGCGTGGGAGACCGCCGCCGAGGACAAGATTCTCGTCATGCGGAACTTCGGTAGCGTGGATCATGTCAGCGTCTCCCGTGGGGCTGGCGGCCATTTCGGCGGCGACGTCGCCCTGCAAAGGATGCTGTTCGAGCCCGGGGTTGCTGACCCGCTCGGCCAACGTGCGGACGCGCGCGCCGGCGCCATCTCCGTGCTTTGTGGCATCGCAGCCTACCAAAGCGCGGTGCGGGGAGAGCCGGTCAAGGTGATGATCCTTCCGCATTGAGCCCGGGGCAGCCGGCCTGCAATTCAGGACAGCCGTCTTCTCAATCCTGCGGAGTCGGGTCGATGGTGGCCCGAACCGCGCCCAGGCCGCGCTGCCCTTGAGGATCGCCAGCAGCCGCCAGCGCCTGAAAGATTTGTCGGGCTTCGTTGATCCGCCTCAGCGCCAGATAGGCATATCCGCGCATCGTCATCAGGTCGAGGCGCTCCGGTGCGATGCGGGCACGCTGATCGAGGGCGAGAATCGTTTCGGCGTAACGCTTCTTTTCGAAAAAGCCCGTGGCGCGCAGGCTCAGAATGGACGCTTCGAGGTCCAGAGTCCGCTCGTGCGTCTGCGGCATTCTGGCTGCGGCCACCGCCGCCTCGTCTGCGAGGCCGAGGCGAACATAGGCCAGCGTCTGGCCCCATGCAGCATCACGTTGGACAGCCCCCCTGCCGCCTTGGAAAGCTGCCTCGAAAGCAACGACGGCTTCGCTCGGACGGTTCAGTTCCATGAGGCACCATCCGCGGGTCAGCGCCGCTTCTCCGGTAGCTGGCGAATAGAGGTCGGTCTTGCTGCATCCCCTGCGATTAGGTTGTCGCGCCGCATCGCCGCTGTCGGAGCCGGTCGTGCTGGCCGGTGCCGCCTCTCCCGACACGGCGTCGCTTGGTCCGTCTCTCACCTCCGTTGTCTGCCGTTTCGGGCCATTGGCGAAGGGGACTGCCGCGGTCTTCACCTGCGGCCCGGTCATCGTCGCGATACGCTCGGAGCGATCAGCCCATTGCCGCTGGATCTCCGTCACGCCTTTCTTGTCGCCCAACGCCATGCGCACCACAGCCAAGCCATAGGCAGACGCTTCGTCATCCGGCTTCCACCCAAGAGCGGCCGAGAACCATTGGCCGGCGGTCTCCTCCTGGCCGAATGCATGCGCATACCAGCCAAGCTGCTGCGCTCCCGTGGCGTTCTTCGCGGCCGCGACTGCGGAGACGATGCGCTGGAGCACCATAGGTTCGAGCGAAGGCGGCGGCTGCAGGGCGAGCAGTTCGGCGACCGCAGCGAAATAGACGGTCCGCACCGTGTCCGACGCGTCGCGCCATTTGTAGAGGGCGTCCTCGGCCTCTGCCGGCCGGTTGAGCTCGAGCAGTGCAAGAGCCAGACCCTGTGAAGTCTCTGCCGTGTCCTCGGTCCTGCGGGCAGTCGAGAACCACTTCTCGGCCCTCGCGGCATCCTCGTGACGCAGATAGTACCAGCCCAGAAGCCTGGCATCGGCCGCAAGGCCGTCCCTCTGTGCGAGCGATTCCAGCGTGGTCACATCCGCTTCGGGAACGGTAGCCGGCGGATCGGCGCCGCCTGCGGCCACGCTCTCGCGGACCAGGTCGGCGCGGATGGCGGCGAACTCGCCGGCGTCATCCGGCCCGGGTTTCTCGGTCGCCAGCAATTGGTCGAGCAGGTCGCGGGGCAGTAGCGGCAGCGCCTTCTGCACCGTCGCCAAGCGTTCCGCAGGATTTTCGCAGTTTTTGAGGACATACAGATAAGCGTCCCTCGCACGATCGGAGCGGCTGGTCATCGCGAACGCCTCGGCCACGCGCCACAGCACGTCAACCTCGCTGCAGGTGAGCAGGCTCGGCGTGTCCGCCGCCACCCTTACGACAGTCTCAAACTGTTTTAGATTGGACGCGTTGATCAGCCTTTCCCGCGCCTCCGCGACTGCCAGCCTGTCGAGCAAATCCTGCGGCGGTTGCCAATTCGGCTCCCTGATCCGCCTGTCGGCGATGGTCTTGCGCAATTCTGCATATTTGCCTTGCGAATAGAGCTGCCACATCTGGTCGAGTTGCGCGTCGGTCTGAGGTGGTACGGCGAGCGGATCGGCGGGAGGCGTCCAGTCGGGGTAGAGTGCGCGCAGGCGTGCGATCTCGGCCTGAAGCCGCTTGGTGTCGCCCTGTCGAGCGAAATAGCGCAAAGCCGTCTCGTCGACGTCGGAAGCCTGGCTGCCTGCAGGCGGTTGTGTCGCCGCTGGCGCCGACGGCGTTTGTGCGGGCGCCGTCTGCGCCAGGTTTTCGTCGGAGGGGACAGGAGCTGAATTGCCTTCAAGGGCGGGCGCGGGAGGGGTATTTTTCGTAGCCGGCTGCTGCTCGGCTACTTCATTGCCGACTTCGGCAAGACCGAATTGCGAAGAGGCGACGTCGGCGCTGTTGTCGGTCAGCCAGTAGGCGCCGATTGCGCCTGCGACCAATCCCGCCAGTATTGCCATCGCCGTTTTGCTCATAGGCACCTTCCCTGGTGTTCAGCCAGATAGGCGAGACCGAGCAGATGCAGCGTGGATGGATAATAAAGGGTCGGCGTGAACGATTTCAGTTCGGCGGGTACCGGCGTCTCGCTCAAGGCACATGCCGTCAGCGCGGATATGATGCGGTAGCCCGGATCGGTCAGGATCTGCCGGACCTCGCCGGTCGCAACATCGGTAATGACGATGCCGCCGCTCGCGTTCATTTCCGCAAATGGATAGAGCAGGCCCGCGTCTGCAATTCCGGAGCGAAGCACGTAGAGGGGGACCCTGAGCGCATTGTAACCAAACTCGGGCGGAAATCCCTCGGCAGGTTTTGGAGTCGCCTGAAGCGACAGCCAATCCGGCGGGAGCCGTTTCGGCCCGATTTCGGCGACTGCAAGGAGGTTCAGCCCATCCTTTGCGACTTTCTTCCAGTCCGTCGACGGGTCGAGCTCGGCAAAAACCGGGAACGCCTCGAAGACCCAATAGGACATGTTGACCACAGGACCGTCGTTGCGATCCTGTGCCGCGAAACCTGATGCCCCCGGCAGAAGCAGCACGCGGCCTTCATGCTCAGTGAGGCTGGTCGCCGCAATCGCCTTGACAATGTCGGCCGCAGTATCGAGAAACTCCGGTACGGCCCAATCCTTTCCCGCCCGTGCAAGTGAATAGGCGATGAGGACGTCGCCGTCGGTCGCGTTGTTGATGTCGGTCACGTGGGGCGAGGCGGCGGGCTCCCATTTCCAAACAGCCAGATGGTCGTCCCTCAGCAGCAGTTCGGTCTTCGTGAACGACCAGATCAGGTCGAAATCGGCCCGGCTCCCGGCGAGATAGGCGAGCAGAAGTCCGTATCCCTGTCCTTCGGAATGGCTGATGCCGCCATTGCCATCGTCGATAATGCGTCCGCTTGGATCGAGAAATTTCTGCTTGTAGGCGGCCCAATCCGCAGCCGCTACCAGCGGCGCGGCGTTGGATGCGTTGGCCGTAGACAGTGCCGCCAGGAAGATACAGGCCACAAGAAAATGCTTCACCTGTGTCTCCCCAGCCCTGACAGCAGCCCGGCCGTCGCGAGCCCTAGCAGACAGCACGCAACGAATAGCGCGCCGGCATAGGAGAGCGGGTTGGCCGACAACCAGTTCGCGGCAATCAGGCGGTAATTCGTTACGGAGAAGGCCTGGGTCGGAAGAAACTCGAATCTGCCGGCCGGGAGGGTGCTCACGTCCTCCGTCACGTTCAACATGGCTATCTGCCCGGAGATTCGGCTCCAGCTATCCTCCGCAGTCAATGTGCGCACACCCTCCCGCAAGGCCGCCGGCGTCGGCGCCGTCACCACGGTCCATGTATGCGCCGCGCCGGGGCTGGTCTGCTGCGCCATCACCAGCCTGATATTGCGGCCCGGCGTGAAAGGCGGAGAATTTCGCGGCAGAAATCTGAGCGAACCGACGGTCAGATCGAATGTCCGGCTGAACCAATCCTGAAGCGTGCTGATCCTGCCGCGCCAGCCTCGGCCCGACAGCTCCTCCCTCCAGCGGGCGAATGTCTCGTCGGTGGTGGATTGGCTGCTTTCCGCCACATTCTGCATTCTGCCGTTGCTCCACACGGTCTTGACCTCTTCCGAAATCCCGACCTGTGAGAGGACTGGCTGCTGGATGTCGCCAATCGACCCGACGAAGATCGCGTCCCGATCGACGGTCATCGAGGACATGTTGGTCTCGATCGGAATCGGCCTGCCGCCAACGACCGACATGCGGGCCAGCAACGTCGCCGCTGCCGACAACGCCTCTGGCTGGCTGTCGTCGACAAACAGAGCGACCGCATCATTGGAGCGGTTGTAGGGAAAGCCGGTCCCGGAAATGCCGGCCAGGTCAGGCCGCCGTGCAATGCGGGCGAAGTCGGGCATTTCAAACTCCGACGTATCGAACAGCACGAACCGAGCCTCCTTCTGCGCTGTCGCCCCGGGCGCGCACAACGCATCCGCTTCGGTCAGCAGCACAGCTTCGATGGCAATCACGTTCACGCCTGGACGGAAGTGCCGCATCGTGACGCTGACCGGGAAGTGACGCAGGATGGCGCCGCCCGACTGCGTGATCGGCACCGTGGCCGCTATGTCGGAATTGACGTAGATGTCGATATGGCTGCCCGGCAGCACCTCCGCCGAATAGGCAGCGTCGAGCAGGATTGCGGCCTCGCCATAGTCATTGGCATAAAAGTCCGAAGGGATACCAAAGGCGAAATCGGTCCTGAACCTGCGTCCGGCAAACTCTTGCGTCGCGAGGCCGAGTTCGGCAAAGGTCTTGCGCCCCCTCTCGCGAAAAATCGGTGCGTCCGGCGCTCTCCAACTATGGGTGGACAGGGTTGGTCGCAGGACGGTCGTTGGCCGATCCAGGGGAGCGACGATGCCGGTGATTGCCGCATCGAGCGCCTGCCAGTTCGGACCGCTGACGACGAGGATCGAGTTGCCCGATGCCGGGTCGTCGACGAAGGTGGCGACCGGCGAGGTCGCGGCCGCGGAGGGAAGATTGGGGATCATGCCGGCAATCTCGCCTGCGGTTCCAAGCACGATCGTCATCTTGCCGGGTCCCGGTTCGATCACCCGATCACGCGAAACCGTAACCGATTGGGCCGGCATGCCTGCGAGCATGGCGATGCCTTCGGCCAGCCGCACGATCGAAGCCGAGGCCGCGGAACGATTGAGCGCCGGCACGACGATGTTGAACTCGGCTCTGCCCCCCTCATCCACACCGATAGCCGCGATGTCCTCCAGCCGATGGAGCCGAGAGTCGGAATTCGCGAAGCTGAGATAGGTTTTCGACGGCGCTATCTCCGTCCACAATTCGTAGGTGGACTGGATGGAGCAATCCGTCCTGTGCCGCAACGATACCAGGATCGACATCAGATTGTCTCCGGACCTCAGCAGCCCCCTCGGAAGGGTCACTTGCAATTCCGATACCGCCTCTGGCGAGCGCACCGGTTCCTCGAGGACCGAAACGCCATTGATCAGGACTTCGAGTGTCGATGCCTCAGGCGCGACGACGATGGCGTTCCGATAACCGAGATTCAGCGCGGCCCCGGAAGCCGCCTGCTCGCTCGTCAAGTGAAAAGACCAGCTACGACGGTCCACTTCGCCCGAAAGCACCAGTTCCTTGAAGGGCACGAGGTTTCTCCGCCCGCTCGGCGCCGACGCTACGCTGCTTGTCTCAGTGCCCGCTTCCGCACCGGGCATTGCCCCATCCGCGGGGGCCGGAGCCATCGGAGCCGGCTGGCCCTTGTCTTGGGCCTCGCCGGTCGAAGGCTGTTCAGGTGTTACGGCCGATGGCGCCTCCTGCCGCTTCTCCGGCGTCATGTCAAAGGGCTGCGTCTGGCTCAATGCAGCCGCGGCGCCAAAAACAACAAATGCGCAGGCGAGAAAGATGCGCTTCATGTCGCCGCTTTCGCCGGAGCCGTCTTGGCAAGCGTCGCGGGCTCCCGCGAGAACACCCACCGACAGAGGTAAACAAGGCCCCTGCAGGTCTGATAAATTGCGAGCCCGAGAAACCACAAACTGCCTCGCAGCAAACCGGGATTGCCGCGCCGCGACAGCTGGAACTGCGTCCACTGATCCGAATTCGCAAAGATCAGATCGGCGACAAGGCGGTGGTGAAAAGGAACATCGGGCGCGTACTGCACGCCAACCTCCAGCGCCTCGCCGTCGATCCGGGTGTTTCTGATCGTCAAAGGCAGCGTGTGAAGCTCGCCGTCGAAATAGGTTTTGAACCGCAGCATTGCGGGATCATTCACCTTGAGCGAGATCGTCTTGTCCGCGAAGAGCCGGACCCGCATGCCATGGACGGACACATCTTCGATCGTGGCCTGCATCCAGTTTTCACCGCGGCCGATCTCGCACCGCCGGCTGACCTTGACGCGCCTGGTGGCGGCACGCTGACCGCGCTCGGAGACCACCCCCAGCGCACAGCCGGCGAAAATCAGGTTGAGCAGATTCCACCCTCCGACAACCAGCGTGACGTCGGTTTTGAACGGCTCGGCGTAGATCTTGTAGACCGTCATCGCCACTGCCCCGAGCAGGATCGCGAAAATGACGAAGAAGGGCGCCGCAATCTCCGAAAGCCGACTGTGGGCTATGGACTCGTCCTTGGCGGTAACCTTGAAGGATGGCTTGCGCGGATGAAGGATGACGGAGATCACCGCCGGCAGCAGGTGGATCGTCTGGGCGTACTCGTAGAGTTCCGATATCCAAGGCCAGCGGAACGCGCCATAGAGATAATTCTGCATCATCAGGTTCACGATCATGTAGCTCAAGGTATAGGCAAGAAATTCGCCGCCCGATGCCGTGAATATTTCGAGATCGAGGAACAGATAGCAGAGCGGAGCGACCAGGAAGATCGCCCGCGGGAACGGGAACAGCCAGAAGAGCGTCGACGACATGTAGCAGAGCCGCTGCGGCAGGTTGAGGCCACGCTTCAGCATGGGAAACCTGAAGCGGAGTATCTGCATCATACCCTGCGCCCAGCGGCTGCGTTGGCCGATGAAGCTGGCAAACGTCGCTGGCTGGAGACCTGCGATCAGCGGTTTGTCGACATAGACGCTGTTCCAGCCCTGCGCATGAAGCGCGACGGCCGTCTCGCAATCCTCGGTGATGCTGATCCCGCTGAAGCCGTTTGCCTCTTCGAGCGCCTTGCGGCTCAGCACTGCCGCCGAGCCGCAGAAGAATGCGGCATTCCACTTGTCGAGACCCCTCTGAATGATGCCGTAGAACATCTCGTTCTCCGACGGCATCTTTTCGAATGTCCGAAGGTTGCGCTCCAGCGGGTCGGGATTGAGGAAGAAATGCGGCGTCTGGACCAGGAAGAGCCGAGGATCGTCGCCAAAATAACCGACGGTCTCTTTCAGGAAATCCCGCGCCGGAGCATGGTCGGCGTCAAATACGGCGATCAGGTTCCCGGTCGAATGAGCCAGTCCGTTGTTGAGATTGCCGGCCTTGGCATGTTCGTTTCTCTCACGCGTGAGATAGAAGGCGTCGAGATCGCGGCAGAGCTGCTGCAGCGTTTCGTGGCGCTGCTCGGCCGCAAGCGCCTGATCCACCTTCGTAGCGTTGCGCTTCTGCAATGTTCCGCCGTCGTCGAGCAGCCAGACCTTCACCTTGTCGCCCGGATAGTCGAGCGACTTTGCCGCAGCGATGGTGTTGGCGAGGAGTTCCGGCTCCTCGTTATAGGTTGGGATGAAGACATCGACCGTCGGCCAGTCTTGCTCGGCCGTGTCGCTCAGATTCCGCGAAGGCCGTGGCGGCAGCGGCATGGCAACCACGAACAGGCTGAGCGCCAACATCGCGACGCTGTACATTTCCGCGCAGTAGAGCAGGAAACCCGGAATAAAATCTTCCGGCTGGTTGATCGGCGGAAGCGTGCTGGTCGTGCGCCAGTAGACATAACGCAGCACGACGGCTGTGCCGAAGGACAGCGCGATCAAACGCCAGATGCCCTCCGACCGCACAAGCTTCAGCACCATCATCACCGCAAGCACCGAGAGGCCAGCGATGAGCTGCGTCTGCAGACTGATCGGCAGTGTTATCAGCGCGATAACGACGGTGGAGGCGATTGCCCAAAGGGCAATTATTCGGAGCTTTCGCATGCGGGACTCCCGCTTCGGATCCACTGATCTGCGGCTTGCAGCCGGCGACGGGCGCCACGCCGCAGCCGGCTCGCTACGATCAATGATATCCGCTACAGGTCGCTTCAGTTGCGGCGGACCTTGGTTATTGTAAACAATCCCTGACTCCATGGCAGCGGCCGTTCATTCTGTCGGCGGCGGCGGTGGCACTGTCGGGGCCGCTCCCGCTGCATCGGGGTTCGTCGTCGCCTCCGGCTCGCCGGGGGCAGGCGTCCCGGTCGCCGCTCCCGCGGGCGGCGGAGGCACCAGAGGTCCATGCGGTTCCGGCGCAGGTGTCGTCGGGGGTTGATTTACCGAAGCCGGCGGCTGCTTCTTGCGCGGTTTCGACAGCGGGAGAGGTTCCACGACAGTTTCGAATCGAGTTGCCCCCAACGGATAAATATCGGGGCCGCGGGCACCGAGCAAAGGCGGTGGCGGCGCAGGTGTGCCGTAAGGATTCCAGCTCCGATCCGCGACGAAGGCATCGATCGTGTAGCCATACATGACCGACAGCAGCTTCTGCTCTGTAGCTCCCGTCTCACAGAGTCTCACTCGTACGTCTATGAACCCCTGGTTGGCCAACAGCGTCGCATCGCCCCTGATCCCCTGCCAGCCATAAATACAAAGGTCCGCCCCGTTGCGGCCAATCCCATAACCAAAGGGCCCATAGCGATTTTGAACGTAGTAGGGCGATTTCCTCATCGGAATGCCCGGTAGCGCGGTCCGCATATCCGTGACGACTCGCAACGGCGACAGGAGACCGTCGGCATGCTCCTTGAGTTGCACTCGAAAACTGTTCTGCCCCGGCGTCCGCGCATCCGTCGCGAGCAATATTTCCTGGCTGGTGCGCCGCTCCACGACCGCCACGATTGCCGGGCCGCCAGGAGGAGGTTTCACGAACGCCCTTCCGGCGGGCACGGCTTGGTGCGTCGCCGATGTCGAGATTTCGGGCGTGCCAGCGCAGCCGGCGACGAGCAAAGCGCTCCCGACCCACAGCGCAACACGCCATGCCTCGCCTGCTCGGCAGACAAAGCGCAGCCGGAGTCGCGCGAATTCGAGCTTACCGCTAGCGCTGCACCTGGTCTCATCGGCGGCAGATTGAATTGTCAGCCTCGGCAAAGTGGAACCGACGAATCACGGTTCGGCGAATTTGCTCTCCGGTTCAGACTGCGGAATCTGCAATGGCCGTCCAAGTTCGAACTGCGCCGTCCACAGCTTTCTGCGCGCCGTCGAATGGGCACAAGGCCGGCTGAGCGCATCGCCGATCTTCCGTGGAGATTCCAATTTCGAGTGCTGATAGCGCCCGCGCTAGCACCCGTGCTTTCGGAATAGGCGCGGTTGCGGCCTACCGGTGCATTGAAGCACAGGCTGCGCGTGCTACATGCATCGCTCGATGAAGAAGATCGGCTTCCTATCGTTCGGGCACTGGACGCCCGCTGTCCAGTCACAAACGCGTTCGGCGTCCGACGCGCTTTTGCAGGCAATCGAACTCGCCGTGGCTGCAGAGGAGCTTGGCGCGGACGGGGCTTATTTCCGCGTGCACCATTTTGCCCGACAGCTTGCTTCGCCGTTCCCGTTGCTGGCGGCCGTCGGCGCGAAGACCAGCCGCATCGAGATCGGCACCGCGGTCATCGACATGCGTTACGAGAACCCGCTTTATATGGCCGAGGACGCGGGTGCCGCCGACCTGATCTCGGGCGGTCGGCTGCAGCTCGGCATCAGCCGCGGGTCGCCCGAACAAGTGATCGATGGATGGCGCTATTTCGGGTACGCGCCGCGGGAGGATCAGACGGACGCCGACATGGCCAGACGCCACGCGGAGGTATTTCTGGATGTGCTGCGCGGCGAAGGTTTCGCCCAACCCAACCCGCGGCCGATGTTCCCCAACCCACCCGGCCTGTTGCGCGTCGAGCCGCATTCGGAGGGTTTGCGCGAGCGCATCTGGTGGGGCGCTGCCACCAACGCCACCGCGCAATGGGTGGCGAGACTGGGCATGAACCTGCAGAGCTCGACGCTCAAGTTCGACGAGGGCGGACAGCCTTTTCACGTTCAACAGGCCGACCAGATCCGGGCGTTTCGTGAGGCTTGGAAGGCTGCCGGCCACGAACGCGTGCCGCGGGTGTCGGTCAGCCGCAGCATCTTCGCGCTCGTGGACGATCGCGACCGGGCGTATTTCGGGCGCGGAAATCAGAGCAGCGATCAAATCGGCTTCATCGACGAGAACACGCGGGCGATCTTCGGGCGGAATTATGCAGCTGAGCCCGATGTCCTCGTCCAGCAGTTGGCGAACGACGAGGCTATCAAGGAAGCCGACACGCTACTCCTGACTGTGCCCAGTCAGCTTGGCGTCGACTACAATGCGCATGTCATCGAGGCCATCCTCGCCCATGTCGCTCCGGCACTCGGCTGGCGTTGAAAGCTTGCTGTGGGCAAAGCAATTGGGAAAGGCCGGAGACCGCCGGCGCTAAAGCACGTCGCGATCCTTCAGATTCGCTTCCGCGCTTTAGTCCTTTGATTTTACGCATGTCTTCATCCCGAAACCGGGCCCACTTTCGGGAGACATGCGCTTAGGCGAAGACGATCGTCTTGTTGCCGCTCAGCATGACGCGGTTTTCCAGATGCAGCTTCACGGCGCGGGCAAGCACGCGTGATTCTATGTCACGACCGGCCGCCACGTAGTCGTCGGCGCCCATGGCGTGATTCACCCGCTCCGTCTCCTGTTCGATGATCGGGCCTTCGTCGAGGTCCGGCGTGACATAATGCGCCGTGGCGCCGATCAGCTTCACGCCGCGGTCGTGCGCCTGATGGTAGGGCTTGGCGCCCTTGAAGCTTGGCAGGAAGGAGTGATGGATGTTGATGATGCGTCCGTAGAACCTGCTCGAGAACTCGTCGGTGAGAACCTGCATATAGCGGGCGAGAATCAGGAGGTCCGCACCCGTCTCCTCGACCAGCCGGGACAAGCGCACTTCCTGCTCGCCCTTGTTTTCCTTCGTAACCTTCCAGCAGTGATAGGGAATGCCGGCGTCCTCGGCCGCTTTCCTGCTGTCCTCGTGGTTGGAAACCATCGCCGCGACGTCCGCCTCCAGCCAGCCGACGCGGATCTGGTAGAGCAGATGCAGCATCGCATGGTCGAATCTGGAGACCATGACGATGATCTTCGGCCTGATCGCCGCATCGATCAGGCGTGTCTCCATCTCGAAACGATCGATGGCTGGAGACAGCGCATCCTCGATCGTCCCCCGATCCGCCCCACGCGCATCGATTGCGATGCGCATGAAGAAGCGGTTCGCCAACTGGTCCCAGAACTGGTTGCTCTCGACGATGTTTGCTCCAAGACCGGCAAGAGCCGTGGTCACGGAAGCGACGATGCCGGGACTGTCCGGACAGGAAAGGTTCAGTATGTGGGAAGGACGGATCATGGTCTTTGGCCGATATTGGGGAACCTTTTGCCATCTATCGGGCGAGCGCAGGGCAGGGCAATCGTCAATGATGTCGCGGTCCCAAGCTTCTGCTTGTATTCGTTGCTTGGCACATGCGCCTCAAACCCTGCTTGCGGGCTCAATCCTCCGGCAGGGTGAAGACCGCGCAGGGACCTGCGATGCCGCGCAAAGCGTGCTCGCCCAGAGGGATCAAAGCAGTTGTCGTCTCGGCCGCCACCGCGCCCGAGATGAGCACACTGCGACCGAGGGGCCTGCATAATCCTTCAAGCCGGCTGACCAGGTTGACTGCGGGGCCGATCGCGGTGAAATCCAGCCGGTCGGCGGTGCCGATGTTGCCCCACAACATTTCCCCGAGGTGCAGCGCCGTGCCGAATGGCAGGGGCGGCAAGCCTTGCGCGATACGGGCGCGATCGAGATGGTCCATGCCGGCGCGCGCGGCGGCGACCGCGCGCAGCGACGCGTCGCACGCGGCGGCCGCGTCACGTTCTCCGATCGGAAAGATCGCAAGCACGCCATCGCCAATGAACTTGAGAACCTCGCCGCCAAAGGCGTGGACGGCGCCGGCCACGCGATCGAACCAGGCGTCGAGCGCGCCGATCACCTCCTTCGGCGCGGCCGACTCCGACAGTTCGGTGAAGCCACGCAGGTCGGCATAAAGCAGAACCGCCCGGATGGTCTCGCCAGGCTCGCGCCGCAGCCGTCCGGCCAGCACTTGCGCCGCACTGCGGCGGCCGAGATAGGTCTCGAGCAGCGCGGCAAGCGTGGAACGAGCGGCAAGCAGGGCAAGCGGCGCGGCGGCAAAGCGCGCCACCTCGCGCAGCAGCTCGGACTCGGGTTCGCTCAACGCCCGGGTCGCGGCCCAGCCGACCACGGCGCCGCCAGCGAGATCCTCCTGCACGACGCCGGTTCCGAGGCCGGCCAGCCAGTCGCGGCCGAGATTGTCATGCTCGGGATCGGCGGACCTGGCGAAGCCGAAGCCCAGCGCCTCTATCACTCTTCCCGTATCGGGACGCCACAGCCACGTGCGGCGCGCAATGATCGGATGCGGCGCTGCCTGGGTGAGAGCGCCGCCGGCGAGCGGCAGACCGTCGGCGATGAGCCGCGCGCCCAGTGCCGTCAGGAAGGCGTCGGCATCGGATACGTCTATTGCCTCGTCGACCAGGAAGGAAAGAGCGGCGGGAAGTTGCATGGCAGCAATCATGCAGCGATGTCAGGCGCTTGTCATGAGGATCGCGGCGGCTTTCTTGTGCCGGGGCGCGATGTCACTACATTGCGCCGGGACGACATCGTGTCCAGTAGGCTAAAGAGGAGGTCGCAGATGCCCGAGACGCTTCGCAGCGAGATCGAGGTCGCAGCCCCGCAGGCGACGGTCTTTGCCTTTCTCACCGACCCCGACAAGATCCTTCGCTGGATCGGCACGGAGGTGAGATCGGAGCCGCATCCCGGCGGCATCTATCTCGTGAACGTGAGCGGCAAGAACATCGCCCGCGGCCAGTTCACCGAGGTGATACCGGTCCACCGGCTGGCCTACAGCTTCGGCTGGGAGGGCCGCGAGGACATGCCGCCGGGGTCCAGCCTGGTCGAGATCGACCTGGTCGAGAAGGACGGCGGCACCCTGGTGCGCTTCACGCATAGCGGGCTGCCTACCATCGAAGAGCTCACCAACCACCAGAAGGGCTGGACTCACTATTTTCGCAGGCTTGCCGTGGCCGCAGCCGGCGGCGATCCGGGTCCGGATGTGCCTCTCAGCAAGTAGGACAGGGGATTCGTCCGCCGCGCCGCGCGATGCCGATCCCCTTCATCTTGCGAAGCGGATCGGCGCCAAGCCTTGGAAGGTCTTCACTGCGCGCCGTCGCGGCCGTGCCAGGGGTCCGGCCCCGGGTCACGTCCGGCCGCAACCTCGGCCAGCCGGTCGATGTAATGGGCCCAGCCCTCCGCATGGCCGGCGCATTGCTCGGCATTGGGCAGGCCGGAGTGGGTGAGCCGCAGCAGCGTCCCGTCCGGCGGCCGGTCGATCAGGTCGATCTCGACGAGGCTCGATCCCGGCGGCACCACCTCGCTGCCATCCCAGCCGAAGCTGTAGGCGAGGCGGTGCACGGGCACCACCTCGCGAAAGGAGCCGCGTGCGAAGCGAGCGCCGGTGACGTTGACCAGATAGAGGCCGCCGGGATGCGGCTCGACCTCAGCTTCCGTTCCCATCCAGCGCAGGATATTCTCCGGATCGGTCATCAACGCGAACACGGCGGCGGGAGGTGCCGAGACGTGCGTTTCACGGTGGACGACGAGGGCCTCTTCCATAGGTCTCTCCTTGTGGTCGCTGTAGACTGCCCGCCGAGGCCGGACGCACCACTCTAGCGTCGATCATGATCGGCGGGCACTACCTTTCGGTTGGAGACAAGCTTCAGCCAGGGCGCCAGATGGAAGGCGCCCATGAGCAGATACATAGGGACCATTCCGCTCAGTGGCGACGCATCCTGCGAGCAGACCATGTCGAGCGGACCGGCAAGGATGCCCGTCAGCAGCGCCATGACCGCGAAGGCCGGAGCGGCTGCGAGGGATAGCCAATCGGCCGCGCCGAGCGCGGCGGCGTTCCGGCGGGTCGCGCCGCCGGAACCGCCGGAACAGACCTGGCTCATAGCTTCGCGCTCGCATCCTGGTTGCGGAACGCCGCCTCCCCGGCGTCCGATACCTCGACCCACTTCTTGTCGGATTCCGCGTCCGGCACGTAGCTGTCGTGCCAGTTCCACCACTTGTAGGTCGGGGTTTGAGGATAGCCCTCGGGCGAGTCCTCCCAGACCTCCTGCCGGCCCAGCGGCGTGATGTCGAGGTAGTTCCAGGTGCCACCCATCTGCTCATCGCCGCGATTGTTGATGAAGTAGGTGCGGAACACGCGGTCACCATCGCGGTAGAACACATTCGTGCCGTGCCACTCGTCCACGCCGAAATCGGCGTCGAAGCTGTCCGTGATGGTGTACCAGGGCATTGTCCAGCCCATCCGCGCCTTGAGGCGCTCAATGTCGGGCTGCGGCGCGCGCGAGGCGAAGACCAAGGTGGTGTCGCGAGCGTTCAGATGGGCAAGGTGGGCGACCTGGTCGGCCACCATGGAGCAGCCGCGGCAGGCATGGTCCGGCCAGCCGAACACGCCCGGCTCGAAGAAAGCGCGATAAAGGATAAGCTGCTGGCGGCCCTCGAACAGGTCGAGCAGGCTCACCTTGCCCTCGGGCCCGTCGAACTTGTACGCCTTCTCGACAGCCAGCCACGGCATGCGCCGGCGCTCCGCGGCCAACGCGTCCCGCGCGCGGGTCTGGGCCTTCTCCTTCACGAGCAATTGCTGATGCGCAGCCTGCCACTCCTGCGGCGATACGATTGAGGGTATCTTCATTGGGATGGTTCCTTTTCGGTTCAGGTCCAGGGCTCATGCGTTGGACCGAGTTGGCAAAGAGCAGCGCCAAGACACGGAAGGCAGGCTCGCCGGGAAGCTCGCTCGGCTGCCATGAGTCGCGACCTCGACCGAGAGGCCGGTCGCAACCTATGCAGTCATGAACTTCGCGCGTCATCGTTCGTTCCGTCTTGCTGCGACGTGCCGTTTGACAGTCTTGAAATAGACCCGGATATCGAAACGGCGAGAGTTACAACTGTGGCGCGATTCAGATGGAGTGGCTGGCCACAGCCGCGGTTACTACCCGGTATCGCGGTCCCGGAGACGTGCTGGGTGCGGGAATCGAACGGTGAGCGTGACAGCGTGACGGGTTTCGGATGGATTCGCTGATCACCGCCGCGGCGCGAGCACTCGCGGCAGGCGATCCCTTTGGCGCGCTCAACCGGGTCGCCCTGCGCGATGACGCTCCCGCGCTCGCGCTGCGAGGCATCGCAATGGCGCAGCTCGGCGATCTTGTCCGGGCGAAAGATCTCCTCAAAAGTGCTGCACGCGCGTTCGGTCCGAAAGAGGCTGTGGCCCGGGCGCGGTGCATTGTCGCCGAGGCTGAGATCGCGCTCGTCTCGCGCGACCTCAGCTGGCCAGCGCGAGCGCTCGATGCGGCCCGGACGACGCTTGAAGCTCATGGCGAGCGGACCAATGCAGCGCATGCGCGGAATCTCGAAGCCCGGCGTTTCCTGCTGATCGGCCGCCTCGACGATGCCGAGCGCTTGCTCGCCGGGATCGACCCAGCACCGCTCCCATCCGCGTCCCGGGTCGCCTACGAGCTCGTGGCTGCCGGAATTGCGATCCGTCGCCTGCAAACCAGGTTGGCGCGCGCATCGCTCGCCCGGGCCGAGCACGCCGCACGCGAGGCGGGCATTCCCGCTCTCACGGCGGAGGTGGAAAGCACGTCTGTTGCGATGAACACGCCTGCGGCGCGCCTGATCGCGCGCGGCGAGGAGCGCCCCCTCCTGCTCGACGAGGTCGAAGCGCTCCTGACGTCAGGTGCGCTCGTCGTGGACGCTTGCCGAAATGTCGTGCGGGACGAGGGGCTGGCGGTCTCGCTCGCGACACGCCCGGTATTGTTTGCGCTTGCGCGCGCGTTGGGCGAAGCCTGGCCCGAAGATGTGTCGAGGAGCACGCTTCTTGCGAGCGCCTTTAGGGCCAAACATGCCGACGAATCGCATCGCGCACGGTTGCGGGTCGAAATCGGGCGGCTGCGCGCGGAGCTTCGACCGCTCGTGGATGTGAGCGCGACGAAACGGGGCTTTGCGTTCAGGCCGCGACGGAAACGCGAGGTCGTCGTGCTGGCGCCACCCATCGAAGAGCAGCATGCGGCGGTGCTTGCCTTTCTGGCCGATGGCGAGGCGTGGTCGAGTTCGGCGCTCGCGATTGCGCTCGGCGCCAGCCCGCGCACCGTGCAGCGGGCGCTGGAACAGCTTGCGGCAGCAGGCAAGGTTCGGTCGTATGGTCGCGGGCCAGCGCTTCGGTGGGTGACACCGTCCGCGCCAGGCTTCCCGACAACCTTGTTACTCCCCGGTCCATTGCCGAGTGGATAGGATGGAGACATGAAACGATCTCAAGCCGAAATCCTCCGCGAATACGGACCATTTCCGGGTGTCGACCATGTGCATGGCGTCACGTTTGACGGTGAGCACGTCTGGTTCGCTTCGGGAGACAGGTTGAATGCCCTGGATCCCGCGACCGGGAAGCCGGTGCGCTCGATCGACGTAGCCGCCCATGCCGGAACGGCCTTCGACGGCCAGCATCTCTATCAGATCGCCGAGGATCGCATCCAGAAGATCGATCCGGAGAGCGGTCGCGTGCTCGCTACGATCCCGGCGCCCGGCGGTGGCGCCGACTCGGGGCTGGCCTGGGCCGAAGGGACGCTGTGGGTAGGTCAGTACCGAGACCGCGAGATCCATCAGATCGATCCCGAAACGGGGGCTATCCTGCGCACCCTCCAGTCCAACCGCTTCGTCACCGGCGTCAGTTGGGTCGACGACGAACTCTGGCATGCGACCTGGGAAGGCGAGGAAAGCGACGTGAGGCGGATCGATCCTGAAACGGGTCAGGTCCTGGAGAGGCTCGAGATGCCGCCGGGGACGCACGTATCTGGCCTCGAATCCGATGGCGGCGATCGGTTCTTCTGCGGAGGCGGAGACACTGGAAAGCTGCGAGCCATTCGCAAGCCACGGCGACGCTCCTAACCTCAGTCGGCCCAAATAGTCGACGCGTCCTGCTCATCCGGGCGTCTGGAATGGTTATCGGCGCGGCCGGTCAATCAACGATTGCGACGGCGCGCGTCCAGCCGGCCGAGGCACGCTCGATCTTGACCGGGAAGCAGCTCACCATGAAGCCGGTCGAGGGCAACTGTTCCAGGTTATGCAGCTTCTCCAGATGACAGTAGCCGGTGTGGCGGCCGGCCTTGTGGCCTTCCCAGATGATGGACGCGTCGCCGGTTTCCTTGAAGCGTTTGGCGGTATGCACGAAAGGCGCGTCCCAGCTCCAGCCATCCGTGCCCGTGACTCGCACGCCGCGCTCAAGCAGGTGCATGGTCGCCTCGTAGCCCATGCCGCAGCCGCTCGACACATAATCCGGCTGTCCGAATTTCTTGCCGGCCGATGTGTTGACGACGACGATCTCGAGCGGGGCGAGGCGGTGGCCGATGCGATCCAGCTCGGCCTCGATGTCGGCGGCGGTGACGACATAGCCGTCCGGGAAATGCCGGAAATCGAGTTTTACGCCGGGCTGGAGGCACCAGTCGAGCGGTATCTCGTCGATGGTGATGGCGGGCCTGCCGTGATCCATGGTCGAATGGTAGTGCCAGGGCGCGTCGAGATGCGTCCCGTTATGCGTGGTGAGCGTGACCTGCTCGATCGCCCAGGCCTCGCCGTCGGGCAGGTCCTCGGCCTTAAGACCCGGGAAAAAACCGAGCAGGCTTGGCAGGCTCTGCTTGTGGTCGACATAGAGGATCGAGACCTTCTGGATCGGCGGGTCGGCGGGGATGTCATTGGCGAGCGGAACAGAGATGTCGATGATTCTTCTGGTCACGGAGCTTCTCCTCGCTTTCGCGAATCTGGAACGGTTGAGCTTTAGTCTTTCGATTTTTGTCGTTTTCTTCCAGCGGCTTCCGGCCGCTCCTATCGACCGTTTTGTTCACACACCGCGTAGCTCCCGCATAATGCGCCACTCTCAAGTTTAAGTTGACAAAGATAATCATGTTAATATTGTCCACAGTGGCGAGCGCGGCCGAAGGGACATCCGGCTGCGACCGATCGACGACAAGTCAGGAATATTCAGTGCAGGTCCCGCTGTCGCGAGTTGGCAGCGGGAACACGCGGTGTGACGACGGAATTGCAGGAAACTACCGATTTCGCAAATCTCCTGACGATCGAGGCGGGGAACAAGTATCCCTACTGCAAGGGCTATTTCCTGCTGCTGCCACCGGAGGGATCGGAAGTCCTGGAGTGCGGCGAGCTACTTTCTCCCGACGTACTTGCCGGGCTGATCGATCGGTTTGCCGCCAGCTTTCCCGGGGCTGATCGGCTCGCCGCCGCCTCCATGTGGACGATGAACTACTTCAGCATCCTGATGACCGGTTCGGCGATCGGCGCCTCGGAAATCCGGCGCGCAGTGCCGGTGGCTCTGGATGATGCGGGCGTATGCATCAGGCCCGAGTCGGGGGGGCGCCGCATGCATTCCTGCTTTCGGACTTCGGCGAAGAAGCGCGCGCTGCGAATATGCATGAAACGCTTCACACAGTGCTGCGGCTGCACGCCGAGCCGCTTGTCGAGGCGATCGCCAAAGCCGCCGGCGTAAGCCGCAAACTCCTTTGGACCAACGTCAGCAGCTATCTGTTCTGGGTTGTCAGCGAGGTCGGCCGGTTGAGCGGTACCGCGCGTGCCTGCGAATGGGCTGCGCTGATCCGTGCCAGGACCTGGCCGGACGGCTGGGCAAATCCAATGCCTGATTTGATCCGCCCAGCGCAGGACGAGAACGGCGCTCCAATCGCGCTTCGTCGTGTGTGCTGCCTTCGTTACGCGCTTCCCGGCGTCGCGGGCTGCGGCGCGATCTGCCCTTTGCCGGCCGGGCGCAGTTAAGCTTTTCTGCGCAACATCGGCATCAGGAAAGGAAAGGCGTCCAACGATCGAGAGGAAGCCGGCGGCGAACGACCGCTTCAAGCCTTCCTCGCCGCAGCCTCGCGTATCGTCTGCAGCAGGATGGCGAAAGCCGGCGAGGGTACGGCGTCCGTGCGCATGGTCAGCCCGACCGGGCCTTTGGTGTCACTGGTATCCACCGGCAGCGCGACCAGGGAACCGGCCTCGAGATCATCGGCCACGACACCGCGCGAGATGATCCAGACCGCGTCGCTCTGCCTGACGAAGGCGCGGCCGAAGGAGTCCGAGACCGTCTCGATCTGGTTGGGTATGGCGGCGATGGCGTGGGTGATGAGGAACCGCTCGATGAAGGGTCGGATGATCGAGCCGCGTGTCGGCATCATCACAGGGAATTCGCCGAGCCGCGTGAACACGTCCTCGCTGCGGCCGGCGAGCGCATGGCCCTGTCGCACCACGAAGACCACTTGCTCGGAATAGAGGTGCTCGAAGAAGAAGCCGCTCATCCTCTCCGGCTCGGCGAGTCTCCCGACGACGAGGTCGAGTTCGCCGAGCCGTAACTGGTCGAGCAACACCGCGTTTTCTCCGGTAACGATCTTGATCGGCGTACCCATGCGCTCGGCAAGGAAAAGCTTCATCGCATAGGGCATCACTCGCGCCGATACGGTTGGCAGAGCGCCAACCCTGATCGGCGGGCCGTCACCCGCATCGCCGTTTGCGACCGAATCGATCCCTTGGCGCAGTGCTGTGATGGCAAGGCCAGCGTGCCGCATGAAGATTTCGCCGGAGCGCGTGATGCGGATGCCGCGGCCATCGCGCTCGAGCACTGCGACCCCGAGCGCCTCCTCCAGTTCGCGGATCGTCTTCGTCACCGCTGGCTGGCTGACATTGAGCAGGCCGGCAGCCTTGACCACGCTCTTTTGGCGCGCGACTTCGAGGAAGGTCTGCAGGTGGCGAAAGCGAACGCGGCTGTCGATCATGGATTCCCATAACCCTTAAGTTAAGGAAATGCCATGAAATATCATTTTACCGAACCAAATCATTACTGCAATGTGGGTCACGAACGGGCCGCCTCGATGCAGTGCACGACCAACGCAGCAGCATCGATCAACAGGGCGGTCGAGCTTCCGCGTCGGAGGCGTTGAACATGCGTGACTTGCCACCGGGCGGGAGCAGATACCAGACTGGTCTGGCTGTCAGGCGTTCGGTGCTCGGCGATTTCCATGTCGACCGCGCCGAGCGCACGACGACGGATTTCGACCGGCCATTCCAGGAGCTTATCACCGAGGCTGCATGGGGTACGGTGTGGGCGCGGCCGAACTGGTCGCAGCGTGAACGCTCGATCGTGACGCTGGCGCTGCTCGCAGCGCTCGGGCACGACGAGGAGGTCGCCATGCATGTACGCGCGACGGCCAATACGGGCGCCACGCGCGAGGACATCGGCGAGGCATTCCTGCATGTGGCGATCTATGCCGGAGTACCTGCAGCCAACCGGGCGGTAAGGATAGCCAAGGAGGTCCTGGCCGAAATGGATGCTGAGGACAAGAATGGCCGCTGACGCACTTTCCAACCGCCGGGCCGAGACGGGGGTGCTGTTTCAGCGCGACCGGACCTGGCATCCACCGGCCTTCACGCCCAACTACAAGACAACGGTGCTGCGCTCGCCGCAGAAGGCGCCGATCTCGTTCGACAACACGCTGTCCGAAATCACCGGTCCCACATTCGGCCATCATATCCTCGGCGAGCTCGACAACGATCTGACACTCAATTTTGCCAAGCCCGGCGAAAGCGCGGTCGGCGAACGCATTATCGTCTATGGCAGGGTGCTCGACGAACGCGGCAAGGGCGTGCCCGGCGTTCTGCTCGAGTTCTGGCAAGCCAATGCGGGCGGTCGCTACCGTCACAAGAAGGACAGCTACACGGCGCCGCTCGATCCCAATTTCGGTGGCTGCGGCCGCACCATAGCTGCAGAGGATGGCAGCTATGTCTTCCGAACGGTCAAGCCTGGCCCCTATCCCTGGCCGAATGGCGTCAACGACTGGCGACCCTCGCACATCCATTTTTCCATCTTCGGCCACTCTTTCGCGCAGCGGCTCATCACACAGATGTATTTCGAGGGCGATCCGCTGATCTGGCAGTGCCCGATCGTGCGCGCCATCCCGGACCAGGCGGCAATCGAGACGCTGATTGCGGCGTACGACCCGCAGGCAACGATCCCGATGGATGCGCGCGCCTACAAATTCGATATCGTGCTGCGTGGCCGTCGTTCGTCGCTCTTCGAGAACAGGCTGGAGGGCAATTGATGGCGCAGCCGCTCAACCGCTTGAAAGAAAGTCCGTCGCAGACCGCCGGGCCTTATGTCCATATTGGGCTGACGCCGAACTTCTGCGGCATATCGGGCGTCTATGACCACGATCTGGGAGACGCGATGGTCAATGCGAAGACCGGGGGCGAACGCGTCACGGTGTGCATGCGTGTGCTGGACGGCACAGGCACGCCGCTTCGCGACGCGCTCATCGAGGTATGGCAGGCCGACGCAGCCGGCCTGCATACCTCGCCCGCCGAGACCCGCGGCGACGCCGACCCGAACTTTTTCGGCTGGAGTCGCCGTGCAACCGACATGGAAACCGGCGAGTGCATGTTCGAGACGATCAAGCCCGGCCGCGTTCCCTTCCCGGACGGTCGGCTGATGGCCCCGCATATCTCCGTGTGGATCGTTGCCAGAGGCATCAATCTCGGCCTGCATACCCGGATGTATTTCGGCGATGAGGAGAAGGCGAATGCCGAGGATCCGATCCTGGCGCGCATCGAGCACCGCACGCGCGTCCCAACTCTGATCGCGCCGCGCGACGGTGACCAGTATCATTTCGATATCCATCTGCAGGGGGAGAAGGAAACGGTTTTCTTCGACAGTTGACACCATGACCGTCTCGCCCTTCGATCATCCGCTGCTCTCGGCGCTTGTCGGCGATGAGGAAACTGCACAGGCTTTCTCGGTCGAGGCCGAGATCACGGCGGTGGTCGCGTTCGAACGCGCCCTGGCCGATGCCGAGGCCGCCGAAGGCGTGATCGAACTGGCCGCAGCGCGGGCGATCCTTGCCGCTCTCGACTCCTTCACACCCGACATGGTCAAGCTGAAGGGAGCTGTTGCCCGTGACGGCGTGATGGTGCCGGAACTGGTGCGGCAGATACGGCCAGGCGTCGCCGAGCCTTTCCGCGAGGAGGTGCATTTCGGCGCGACCAGCCAGGACGCCGTCGATGCCGCACTTGTGCTGCGCCTGAAGCCCGTGATCGAGCGCTTCGGCAGATCGCTGGCTGGACTGATCGGTCGTCTGACCGCCCTCGATGCTCGCTTCGGGGAGCGGACACTCACGGGCGTCACACGCATGCAGCCGGCGATCCCGATCCTGGTTGCGGACCGGATCGCCACATGGCGGCAGCCGCTCGAGCGGCACCGCGAACTCCTGAAGGAGCGGTCCGCTCGGCTGCTCGCCGTACAGTTTGGCGGCGCTGCCGGTACGCTGGACAAATTGGGTGACAAGGCGGCAGCGGTCCGCAAGGGCCTCGCCGAGAGGCTCGGACTGGCCGACGCGCCGCAATGGCACAGCCAGCGTGACGCGCTCGCCGACTTCGCGGGCTGGCTCTCGCTGGTCACCGGCACCCTCGGCAAGTTCGGACAGGATATCGCGCTGATGGCGCTGTCGGGCGGCGAGATCGTGCTTTCAGGAGGCGGGGGATCGTCGGCCATGGCGCACAAGCGCAACCCGGTCAAGGCCGAGGCGCTTGTCGCCCTGGCACGCTTCAATGCCGTGCAGCTTGCCGGGATGCATCAGGCCCTGGTGCACGAATTCGAGCGCTCCGGTAACGCCTGGATGCTCGAATGGCTCTTGCTGCCGCAGATGGTGACCGCCACAGCGGCCGCGCTACGGCTCGCCATGGAGCTTGCCGGGCAGATCGACAGCATAGGCTCCTGACCGGCGAGCGGGTGGAGCGGAGGAGCAGCTTGCGCACACAGGTCGTCATCATAGGCTCCGGGCCGTCCGGACTGCTGCTCGGGCAGTTGCTTGCCGGGATCGGTGTCGACAATGTTATCCTCGAACGCACCAGCCGCGAGCATGTTCTTCAGCGTGTGCGCGCCGGACTGCTTGAGCAAGGCACGGTCGACCTGCTCTGCGAGCTCGGAGTGGGTGAGCGCCTGCATGCGGAAGGGCTCCTCCACGACGGCATCGCGCTCGCCTTCGACAACCGCCTCCATCGCATCGACCTTGCCGCACTGACGTGCGGCAAGCACGTGACGATCTACGGCCAGACCGAGGTGACGCGCGATCTGATGGAAACGCGTGAGGCGGCAGGCCTGAAAACCGTTTTCGAGACAGCGAACGCGGCGCCGCACGGCTTCGATGGCGACGCTCCTTTCGTGACCTATGAAAGGGACGGCGCCGCGCATCGAATAGAATGCGATTTCATCGCCGGCTGCGACGGCTATCACGGCGTCTGCCGCCGTTCCGTGCCCGAGGCGGCGATCAGCACATTCGAGCGGCAATATCCGTTTGGCTGGCTGGGCATTCTGGCCGAGGTGCCGCCAGCCCACCGCGAGATTGTTTATGCCAATCACAGTCGTGGCTTCGCACTCTGCACGATGCGTTCGCTGCGTCGCAGCCGCTACTATATCCAGTGCCCGCTCGACGAGAAGGTTGACAACTGGAGCGACGAGCGTTTCTGGGACGAGCTCCGGAAGCGCTTGCCGCCGGAGACGGCTGCGGCGGTCACCACCGGTCCGTCCTTCGAAAAATCGATCGCGCTGCTGCGTTCCTTCGTTGCCGAACCGATGCGTTTCGGGCGATTGGCGCTGGTGGGGGATGCCGCCCACATTGTGCCGCCGACGGGCGCCAAGGGCCTGAACCTGGCCGCCAGCGATGTCCGCTATCTCTTCGCGGGGCTTCGCGAGTTCTTTCTCGACAAGTCCATGGCCGGGATGGAAGACTACTCGGCAAAGGCGCTTTCCCGGGTGTGGAAGGCCGTGCGCTTTTCCTGGTGGATGACGACCATGCTCCACAGATTTCCCGACGCCGGCGATTTCGGACAGCGCATCCAGGAAGCCGAGCTCGACTATCTGGTCCATTCGCGAGCGGCGTCGACGGCGCTCGCGGAAAACTACGTTGGCTTGCCGTATTAGGTTACCGCGGCGCCTTGCCTGCGTCAGCCGGTTCCTTGGCCGAGCCGTATAGCTGCAGCCCCAGATATCGGTCGAGCATCGCACGATCGTTTAGAAGCTGCTCGGATCGCGCCTGGTGAGCGATGACGCCACGCTCGATGACCACCGCTTCCTGCGTCAGCCCCAGGGCGACGTCGGCGTGTTGTTCGACCAGGACAATGGCGAGCGCCTCGTCGTCGACCATGTGCCGGATGGAGGCGGTGAGTTCCTCGACGATGATCGGCGCCAATCCCTCCAGCGGCTCGTCCAGAAGCAGGACCGCAGGGTTCGTCATCAGCGTGCGGGCCAGCGCCAGCATCTGCTGCTCGCCGCCGGAGAGTTGATTGCCCATGTTGGCGCGGCGCTCCCGCAACCGCGGGAACAGGCCGTAGACGGCGCCGAGATCCCAGCGGCCGCGACGCGCCACGGCGGTGAGATTCTCCTCGACGGTGAGCGAGCGGAAGATGTCGCGCTCCTGCGGCACCCAGCCGAGGCCAAGCCTCGCGCGCCCGTGAGGTCCGAGTTGCGAAATGTCGCGGCCGCCGAGGCTCACCGAGCCGCGCATCAGCTTCACGAAACCCATGATCGTCAAAAGCAGCGTCGTCTTGCCAACCCCGTTGCGGCCAAGCACGGCGAGGCTGCCGTTCGGAGGCAGGACGAGCGAGATACCGTCGAGCACCACGGCCTCGCCGTAGCCGGCGCGTACATTGCTGAGTTCAAGCAGCGGCTCAGCCATGGTTGGCCTTGCCCAGATAGACCTCGCGGACGCGCGGATCGCTGCGGACGACGGAGGGCTCGGCCTCCAGCAGCACGCCGCCCGAGACGAGCACGATGATGCGTGTGGCGAAGTTGAAGACGATGTTCATGTCATGCTCGATGAAGAGCACGGAGATGTCCTCAGGCAATGCCGCGATGACGCCGAAGAGCATGCCGCTCTCGTCCTTCGGCACGCCGGCGGCAGGTTCATCGAGCAGCAGCACCTTGGGACGGGTTGCGAGCGCCAGCGCGATTTCCAGCAATCGCTGCTGGCCGTAAGGCAAAGTGCGTGTTGGCTTTGTCGCGGCCTCTGCCAGTCGCAATTGCCTGAGAATCTCGAAGCCTTCCTCGATCGCGCTGCGGTGAGAGACAAGGCTGCGCCAGAATTGTCCTGCAACCCCGTCGCGCTCGCAGATCGCCAGCGTCACGGCCTCGATCGGCGTGAGGTCGGGAAACAGCGTGTTGATCTGGAAAGTCCGCGTCAGGCCATGGCGAACCCTTGCTGCGGCGGGTGCGCGCGTGAGGTCCTTGCCCTCGAGCAAGATACGGCCGGATTGCGGACGTAACTGGCCGGTGATCAGGTTGATGAGCGTGGTTTTGCCGGCGCCGTTTGGCCCGATGAGCGCATGGCGCGCGCCGCGCGGCAGGTCGATCGATACAGCACGCGCCACCCGCAGCGAGCCGAAGCTTTTTTCCAGCGCCTCGGTGCGCAGAGCAATGTCTTCGGCGCCCATCAGACGCGCTTGCCCGCGAAACGGCAGAGGCCCCCGAGAATGCCGCTTGGCATGACGAGAACAACGAACATGAGAAGCAGCCCGATCCAGAAATACCAGTATTGCGGGTTCATGTCCGACAGCCTGTCGCGCACCAGAAGGAAGATGATCGCGCCGACAATGGCGCCATAAAGACGTCCCGTGCCTCCGAGGATCAGCATGACGACGACGTCGGCGGAACGCTGGAAGCTCAGCGTATCGAGCGACACGGTGTCCGTGGTCTGGGTGAGCAAGGCGCCGGCGCTGCCCGCCAGCGCGGCCGATATCGCGTAGATCTTCTGCAGATGGCTTCGATAGTCGGAACCGATTGCCGGCATGCGCCCGATGTTCTCGCGTGTGCCGCGCAGTGACAGGCCGAAGGATGAATTTACGATCCGGCGGCTGGCCACGAAGCCAAGAAATAGCGCGATCAGCGCGTAGGCATAGGCCGTGTAGCCCCATAGATCGAAGTTGAAGACGCCGAAAATCGGCCAGGTGTCGACGCCCTGGAGACCATCCGTCCCTCCGGTAAGCCATGCCATCGAATTGGCGAGCTCGAGCGTCAGGAAGCCCAGCCCGAGCGTGATCATGATGAGCGCGAGATGCCGGACCCGCACGATGATGAAGCTGATGACGTAGCCGATCAGTCCGGCGATGGCCGCGGCAAGCAGCAGGCCGGTGATCGGCTCGCCCCAGCCGGCCTTGCTGATCAACCCCGCGGCGTAGGCTCCAATGCCGAAGAACATTGCGTGGCCAAGGGTGATGATGCCGGCATAGCCAAGCACCAGGTCGACCGAAATGGCGAAGAGCGCGGTGACGGCGATCTGGCTGGCGAGCGTCAGGTAGCTCGGAAAGAGCAGGAAGGGGACGAGCGCTGCGAGCCAGAAGACGATTTCGAAAATCGACCACCGGCTTTGCCGTTTCAGCCAGTCATGCGGGTCGGCAAGGTTGTGGGCAGCATCGGCCATGTTCAGCTCATCGCTTTCCGAAAAGGCCGAGCGGGCGCACCAGGAGAACCGCCACGAGCATCAGGTAGATCAGAAACGAGCCCATCTCGGGGACGAAATATTTGCCCGCGACATCGCCGATGCCAAGCAAAGCAGCCCCTGCAAAGGAACCCGTGATCGACCCAAGGCCGCCGACCGAAACGACGATCAGCACATAGACAAGGAAGTGGAACCCGAAGGACGGATCGAGCCCGACGATCTCGATTGCGAGCGCCCCGCCCAGGCCGGCGAGCCCGCTGCCGAGGGCAAAGGTGACGGCGAAGATCCTGTCCACGTCGAGTCCCAGCCCTTGCGCCACCCGCTGGTTGTCGACCGAGGCACGGACCTGCGCGCCGAAACGCGTTCGCTCCAGCCCAAAATAGAGCAGGGCAGTAATCAGCAGCGCGATGACGATCAGGAATATCCGGTAGGCGCCGAAGCGCATTCCGGCAAGCTCGACCGAGCCGCGCAGATACCCGGGCAACTGGATCGGCTGCTGACCTGTCCCGAACAGGTAAGCAGCCGCGGCTGCAGCCACGAAAACGAGCCCGATGGTGAACAGCACCTGGTTGAGTTCGCCGGCCCCGTACAGCCGGCGGAAGAGCGTCCGCTCGAACAGCACGCTGACCGCCGCCGCTCCAAAAAAGGCAACCGGCAGGGCGGCCAGGAACGGCAGGCCAAACTGTCGCATGGCCGTGACCGCGATATAGCCGCCAAGCATGCCGAACGCGCCATGCGCGAGGTTGACGAAGTTCATCAGCCCCAATGTGACCGTCAGTCCCACCGAAAGGACGAACAGAAGCATCCCGAAGGCAAGGCCGTCGAACAGGACGATGGCGAGTTGGCTGACCACGGCCTGGATATACCCCGCCTGCCGGGCTGAATCCTACTTCGCCGCGCCGTGCAAGGGGTCCTTGACATCCGGGATCGCTTCGATGATCACGTTCTGAAGCTTGTCGCCTACTTTCTTGACCTCTCGAATATAGACCGTCTGGATGACGTCGCGCGTCTCGGGATCGATCGTCATCGGTCCGCGCGGGCTCTGCCACGACATTCCCTTGGCGGCTTCGAGCAAGGCATCGCCGGCGGTATCGCCATTGGTTTTCTTCAATGCCTCATAGATGAGATGCATCCCGTCATACCCGCCGACGGAGAAGAGGTCCGGGTTGCGGCCGTTGTTGGCGGCCTGATACGCAGCAACGAACTCCTTGTTGGTGGGATCGTCCCGCTCGAGCGTATAGTGGAAGGTGGTGATAATGCCGGCGGCAGTGTCGCCCATGCTTTCAAGCGCTTCGGGATGCGTCAGCTCACCTTGCCCGAACAGCTTCGTGTTCGGCGGCGTCAGGCCTCGCTCGGCAAGCGCCTTGCCGAGGGCCGCGGGCTGTCCGCCCCCCGGTATGAAGATATAGACCGCTTCGGGATTGGCATCCTTGACGCGCTGGACATAGGCGGAGAAGTCCGGGTTCGCGACGGGAGTCTTATCCGCGCCGACGATCGTTCCGCCGGCCTCGGTGAAGCCCTTTGCGAAGGAGCTTTCGGCATCGTGACCCGGGCCGTAATCCGCGACCAGAGTGTAAGCCTGCTTCACTCCGCCTTTTTCAAAGGCCCACTTGCCGAAAGTGTAATTGACCTGCGGAATCGTCAACGAGGTGCGAACGATGTAGGGCGACTTCTCGGTGATCACCGACGTCGCGGCGTTCATGACCACCATCAATTTCTTGGCCTCGGTGGCAATGTCGGCCGCGCCGAGCGCCTCGGGCGTCAGAGCAAAGCCGGCTAAAATATCCACCTGCTCCCTGACCACAAGTTCCTGGGCGTGGCGCTTGGCCACGTCGGGCGCCGGGCCGCCGGTATCCTTGCGGATGATCTCGATCTTCTTGCCGGCGACTTCATCGCCATGCTGCTGCAAATAGAGCTTGATGCCGGCATCGAGCTGCGCTCCCGCATCGGCAAACGGCCCGGAAAAGGGCAGGATGACGCCGATCTTCACTGTTTCCTGTGCGATTGCGCCCGTCGAGACGGCCAAACCGAAACCGAGCGCTGTGACCGCTGCTGTTTTTCCCAACATACAGGTCCTCCCTTTTTTGCCTGTCCGATAATCCAGCCTTGCCCGGCAGAAGGCCGATGCCGCGCGGCAGTCTCTGCTGCAGCTACGGCATGGTCGACGATCGCCGCCGGCGTAAGCCACTTCCTGCAGGGAACG
>Ga0081539_10000445_pt1 | contig 88000 bp, 84 predicted proteins | sample TabmetS4T2R2_FD_71023 | JGI IMG/M metagenome (GOLD analysis project Ga0081539, IMG submission 71023) | Tabebuia heterophylla rhizosphere microbial communities from the University of Puerto Rico - S4T2R2 | ecosystem: Host-associated > Plants > Roots > Rhizosphere ...
CCAACGGCAACGCCACCTACCGGGTCGGGCTGGTCGACCTGCTGATCCCGGGGGCGCTGGTCGCCTTCTCGCTGGCCGGGCTGATCGGGGCCGTGGGCGCGATCATCCACCTCCGCGACCCGGCGGCGGGGCGGGCCGCGGCCCGGCCAACCGGCGCCCTGGCCGTGGTCTTCATCTTCGCCAGCCTCGGGCTGGTGTGGGCCATGACCAAGGCCGAGACCGAAGCCGTCCCGCAGGGCGCGACCGAAGTCCAGACGATCAACGTCACCTTCGTCCCCAAGTCGTTCGAGGAACCGGGCGGCAAGGTCACCGTGGCCGTCCGCAACCGCGACCTGTTCTGGCACACCTTCACCATCGACGCCCTCAAGGTGGATGTGCGGGCGCCGGTCGGCCGCCTGCGCTCGGTCACCTTCGAGGCCAAGCCGGGCACCTACTCCTATTACTGCCGCATCCCCGGGCACGCCACCCTGGGGATGCGCGGCACCCTCCGGGTCGGCTGACCCGCTGACCCGAGGGCGGCCCGGTCCCGGCGGCTCAGATCGAGTCGTAGATGGTCACGAACCCGTAGCCGCGCCGCTTGAGCTCGGCGATGATCCCGGGCAGGGCGTCGGCGTCGAGGGTCGAGCCGTCGGTGGGGTGGGAGCCGACGTGCATGAGCACGATCTCACCCGGCCGGAGGCCGGCCAGGACCCGGTTGGTCACCGTCTGGACGCTCTGGCCGCCGGAGGTGCCCATCCAGCCGAGGGTGTCCACGGTCCAGCGGATCGACCCGTAGCGCAGCCCGTTGACGATCGCCATGGTGCGGGCGTCGCGCTCGCCGAAGGGGAAGCGGAACATCGGCCGGGGGTTGAACTTGGTCGAGCCCTGGATGATGCGCTCGGCCCGGCTGACCTCGTCGCGCACGGCCGCATCCGAGAGCGCCGGCAGGTGCGGGTGGCTGACGCTGTGGTTGGCGACCGGGTAGCGGACCGCGACCCGGCGGGCGTCCGCCGGGAAGGTGTCGACCCAGTTACCGGTGAGGAAGAAGGTCGCCGGGGTGCAGGTCGACTCCAGAGTGGACAGGATCGAGGGCAAGGCGTTGGCGTTGGCGCCGGCGTCAAAGGTCAGGGCGACCACGTTCTGGGTGGTGGCCACGGTGGTGAGCTCGGTGCCCCGGAGGGCGGCGGGCAGGCCCTTGCCGCCACGACCCCGGGTGATCGCCCCGGGGGCGGCGAAGCCGAGGTCGCAGCCGAGCCCGTAGCTGAAGGTGAGGTCGGCGGGGCCGGCCGTGTTGGCATTGCGCAGGTTCCAGGAGCTGCGCCGCTTGACCCCGACGGTGTCGGTGCCGTCGCCGTTCCAGTCGCCGACCACCCGCTGGTCGGAGACCTGGCCGAAGTCGAACGCCGGCACGGTGGTGGTGACGGCCGGGTCGTTGGTGGTGCGCAGGAACCAGGTGGTGCCGCGGACCACCCCGGGGGTGTCGATGCCGTCGCCGTTCCAGTCGCCGGCCACGGCCAGGTCCGAGGCGAACCCGTAGGCGAAGCTGACGTCGGCCACGCCCGGGCTGGCGTTGGTGTTCTTCAGGTACCAGGTGCTGCCCCGTACCACCCCCGGGGTGTCGGTCCCGTTGCCGTCCCAGTCCCCCACCACCGGGTAGTCGCTCGGGAAGCCGTAGGAGAAGGTGACGTCGGGCGGTCCGGCGCTGAGGCTGTTGCGCAGCATCCAGGTCGACCCCCGGACCACCCCGGGCGTCACCTCGCCATCACCGTCCCAGTCCCCCATCAGCTGGACGTCGCCCGCCTGCCCGTAGGTGAAGGTGTGGTCGGCGACCCCGCCGGTCAGCGTGTCCCGGACGAACCAGTTGTTCCCCCGCACGATCACCGGCCGGGTCCCCCCAGCCCCCTGCGCCGCGGCCGCGACCGCCCCGGCCACGCCGCCCGCCATGGCGGGGCCCACCAGCACCACCACCAGGGCGGCGATGATCGGGGCCGTGCACCGGGCCCTGTTGCTCGTTCGCATCGGCTTCCCCCTCTGCCTGCCGAACAAGGACACTATTGCCGCGTTCGCGCCGTGTCCATGGATCGGCGCAATCTGTGGACAAGGCGGCGTTGCGTCCGGTATTGCCTGGCCTGGTTGTGGGTATCTCTCTGGTGGCGCCTCGGCTCTGATCGCTCCCCCGGGCAGGGCCGGGGCGTCATTCGACGCTCGGCGAGATCTACGGTGGATGGGGGGTGGTGGCATGGTCGCCGGCCGTCGTCCAATTGAGAGGATGAGCGATCACTCCATCCCGCATCCGCGGCCGTCCACGCCCCGCCTGCGGGGGCTGCTCCACCAGGTCGCGTTCCTGGCCTCGATCCCGGCCGGGATGGCGCTGCTGCTGGCCGCCGGCTCGGGACGGGCCCGGCTGGCCGCCCTGGTGTACGTGGTCAGCCTGGCCGCCATGTTCGGGTCCAGCGCCGCCCTGCACCGCGGCCGCTGGTCGGCCAGGGCCTGGATGCGGATGGACCGCCTCGACCGGGCGATGATCTACGTCCTGATCGCCGGCAGCTACACCCCGGTGATCCTGCTGGCCCTCCGGCCCGGCTGGCGGGTCGCCTTCCTCGCCCTGGTCTGGACCGTGGCCGCCGCCGGCATCGTCCTGGTGCTGCTGCGCACGGCCAACCCGGTCGTCGGCCTGACCCGGATGATCCTGTACCTGGGCCTGGGCTGGATCTCGGTCCTGCTCCTGCCCGAGCTGGTCGGCAGCCTCGGCCTGGCCAAGGTCAGCCTGGCCATGGTGGGCGGCCTCTTCTATACCGTCGGCGTGGTCGTGCTGATCCGCCGCTGGCCCGACCCGGCCCCCACGGTGTTCGGCTACCACGAGGTGTGGCACGCCTTCACCGTGGCCGCGGGGGCCTGCCACTTCGCCTTCATCTGGCTGCTGGCCACCTCCGGCTGACCGCCCGTCCGGGATGTCCCTGAGGCGACCCGGGCCGATTCCAGGGACAGGTCCAGGGTCGACCCCGATGTCCTCGCCTGGCCGCTGGGCGACCCTGCCCTGGGACGGGACGACGGCAGGAGGGACCATGGGACAGCTCGCCGAAGCGCTGCTGTCGCTGTCGGGCTGGGCCGCCGTGGCCGTCCTGTTCATCCTGCCGGCGCTGGAGGCACCGGCCTTCCTCGGGCTGGTGCTGCCGGGCGAGCTGGCCCTGCTCCTGGGCGGAGTGCTCGCCCACCAGGGCCGCCTGTCGCTGCCCACCGCCCTGGCCGCAGGCACGGCCGGCGCCCTGGCCGGGGACTCGGCCGGGTACTGGATCGGCCGCCGCTGGGGTCCGCGGCTGCTCGCCTCCCGCCTCGGCCGCCGGGTCGGGCCGGGCCGCCTGCACCGGGTCGAGTCCCTGCTCCTGCGGGGCGGCGGCCGGGCCATGTTCGTCGGCCGCTGCGCCGCCGGGGCCCGGGTCGTGCTCCCCGGCCTGGCCGGCATGCTCGGTCTGCGCTACCGGAGCTTCGCCCTGTGGACGGGAGCTGCCGCGACCACCTGGGCGGCGGCCCACGTCCTGCTCGGCTACGCCGCCGGGGCCGGCTGGCGCCACGTCCACCACCTGACCGGCCGGGTCGGCATCGGCCTCCTCCTGGCCGTGGCGGTCGCCGCCGCCGTGGCCTGGCTCCTGCGCCGCCGCTCGCCGGTCAGGGAACGTGAGCCGGCCGAGTCGCTTGGCCGTCGCTAGCCCGCCGGCGCCGGCATCGGCGGCAGCTCGAAGTCGCGCAGCCACTCCAGCGTGGGTGGGAGCACGGTCGTGCTCGACCCGGCCGCCCGGCCCGGCATCGGGGCCGAGGCCAGGATCGCCCTGGCGTCCTGGAGGTGCCCGGCCAGGGCCGTCTCCCCCAGGCGCTGGGCCGGCGCGAGGCCCTCCAGCAGTTCCTCCAGGGACAGGTCGGGGTCGGCGGGTGCCCGGTGGTGGCGCCACTGGCCGCTCCGCGGGTCGAACCGGTAGTCGCCGAGCAGCCGGTGCCCGTGGGTGGCCAGCAGGTCGACCGCCTCGATCAGATAGTCGGCGACCCGGTCGCTGACGAAGTAGTTGAAGCTGAGCCGGACCCACCCCGGCTTGATGCCGAGGTAGCCGTTGCCGGCCTGCTCGCTCAAGGCCCGCGACCGTTCGGGGCCGATGCCGAGCAGCCGGTGCCCGTAGGGGCCGGCGCACGAGCAGCCGCCCCGCGCCTGGATCCCGAACAGGTCGCTGAGCAGGGCCACCACCAGCTCGTGGTGCAGGTAGCGGCCGCCGTGGCGGACCCGGAAGGACACGATCGGCAGCCGAGGGACCTCCAGGTTGCCGAGCAGCTCCAGGTTCGGGTTGACCCGCCAGCGCGCCAGGGCCCGGTGCAGCAGTCGCCGCTCCCGCTCCTGGATCAGGTCGGTCCCGACCGCCTGCTTGAGGGCCACGGCCAGCCCGGCGCGGATCGACTCGACGATCGCCGGGGTGCCGCCCTCCTCCCGGGCCACCGGGTCGTCCAGGTAGCGGTGGCCGACCGGGTCGACGAAGGCGATGGTGCCGCCGCCGGGCACGGTCGGGACCGGGGTGCGGACCAGTTCCCGGCGCACGACCAGGACCCCGGGGGTCTGGGGGCCGCCGACGAACTTGTGCGGCGAGAAGAAGACGGCGTCCTTGTGGTCGCCGGCCCCGGGGCGGCGTTCGCGCACCCGGATGGGCAGGTAGGGGGCGGCGGCCGAGTAGTCCCAGAACGACAGGGCGTCGTGGCGGTGCAGCAGGGCGGCGATCCGGTCGGTGTCCGACAGGATCCCGGTGACGTTCGAGGCGGCCGAGAAGCTGCCGATCAACGGCCGCCCGGTGTGGCGGACCAGCTGGGCCTCCAGCTCTGCCAGGTCGATGTGGCCGCTGGCGTCCTCGCCGATGGTCACGACCTCGGCGGCGGACTCGCGCCAGGGCAACAGGTTGGAGTGGTGCTCGAACGGCCCCACCAGGACCACGGGTCGTGGCCCGCTGGCCGTGTCGAGGCCGAGCAGGCCGACCAGCTTGGCCACGGCCGCGGTCGCCCCCGACCCGGTGAAGATGACCAGGTCCTGGTCGGTGCCTTCGACGGCCCGGTGGATCACCCGGCGGGCCTGCTCGCGCAGCCGGGTGGTGTGGCGGCCGGTGCCAGAGCTCTCGGTGTGGGTGTTGGCATAGCGCGGCAGGACCCGGTCGCGGATGGCGTCCTCGATGAAGCCGAGCGAGCGCCCGGACGCCGTCCAGTCGGCGTAGGTGACGCGCCGCGGCCCGTAGGGACCGGCCAGGACCTCATCGTCGCCGATGACGCCGCGGCGGATCCGCTCGATCAGCCCCGATCCGCTCGGCCCGGCATCGGTGCCGGTGGCTGGCTCGACGAGCAGGTCGGCCGCGGTCATGGCGATCCCTCCCAGGTCAGCCGGTGCCGAGCGGCCGCGCGGCCTGGGTGACCGGCCAGGCGGCCAGGGCGTCCACCCGCTGGGTGAACCCGTGGCCCGCAAGACACCAGGTCCGCACGAGCTCGACCGGCCCGTCGGTGGAGGCCAGCGCGAACCGGTCCACCACCCCGGCCGGGACTCCGCAGCCCGGCTCGGGACAGGCGATCAGCTCCGGTAGCGCGGTCCCGGTTCCATCCAGTTCCATCTCCCCCCGCCTTTCCGAGGTGCATCCGCCGCCAGTCTGCGACGGCGGCGGCCTCCGGGCTGTGTCGCCGAGCACACCGGGGTGGTGCCGTCGGTCACGGCAGGTTGGCGAGCACCTGCCGGAGCCACCAGGCGGTCGACTGGGCCATGTGGAGGTCGATCGGCGGCTGGAGCGAGGCCATCAGCGACCGGTAGGAGATCGCCTGGTGGAGGGCGCCCAGCGGGACCGCCAGCTCCCAGGCGCGGGCCAGGCGCTGGGGCGCCTCGAACGACGACCACGCCGGCAGGTAGGCGGCCCGGAGCCGGGCCCGGAGCTCCGCCTCGGCCTCGTCGACCTCGCCGGTGCCGCGCCGGATCGTGGCCAGGTCGAGGAACGGGTGGGCGACGCAGGCGTCGGTCCAGTCGAAGATCAGCGGGTCGCGCGGGCCCCCGGCGACATTGGCCAGGTGCAGGTCGCCGTGGACGAGCGAGGGCGGGACGGCGAGGGCGGCCAGCTCCTCGCAAGCGGCGCGGATGCGGGGCACGGACGCGGCCACCGCGGCCGCCTCGGCCTCGGTCAGCCAGGTGGCGGCGTCCAGGGCCGGGAGGCGGCCGTCGGCCCCGACCTCGGGGAGCCATGCCTCGGCGCGGGCGGCGAGCCGGTCGAGCCGGCGGTCGTGGCAGCCGGCGTCCAGCAGCAGGTCGACATGGCCGGCCGCCTCGACCTGCATGCGGGAGAAGGTCCGGGCCACCGCCTCGACCAGCTCCAGGGAGGCGTCCCCGCCGGCCCGCGTGCCGAAGCCGGCCAGGACCATCCAGCCGCGCTCGCGGTCGACGGCGAGGGGAGCGGGCACGTGGTCGGGGAACAGCGTGGCCAGGGTGCCCATGACCACGCCCTCGTTGACGAACAGGGGCGAGGCGATGCTGGTCTTGAACCAGACGTCGCCGGCGGTGGTCGGCGCCCGCAGCAGGCACGACAGCTCCCACACCCGGACCTGCTCGACCGGGCCGGTGACGGGGCGGCCGAGGCGCTCCATCTCGGCGGCGAGCCAGTCCTCGACCTGGGCCTGCCATCCGCGGGCGGCCCAGGGCTGGAGCCCGGTCGGGGGGCGGCCCGCCTCCAGGTCGGCCGCCACCCGGGCGGCCAGGGCGACACCGGGGTCGCCGGGGTCGCCGGCGGCGCCGGGGTGCTCGGGGCCGCCGGGGCGCCCGGTGGCCGCGGCCAGGCCGTTGGGATCGAGCCAGACCGTCCCCTGGGGCGCGGCAGCCGGCGGCCGGGCGGCGGCCAGCATGGTCACCCGCTGCACCCGGGTGGACGGGTCCTCGCCCTCCTCGAGGCAGCGGAGCAGGACGCCGTCGCCGCCGAGCAGCTCGCGCAGGGACGGCAGGACCTCGCCCGGGTCGCCGATCCAGACCCGGCCGGGACGCTCGGCCTCGGGCAGGGCGAGGCCGCCATCCCTACGGACCAGCAGCACCTTGGGCTGGTCGGGGTGGACCACCACCCAGCGGATACGCGCCCGCCAGCGGTCGTCGCTCATGGCAGGACCCTAGGGCGGTCCGGGAGGCGGCGCAGCCGGTTTTCCTGTCCAGCGCGGCACCAGCCGGGAGCCGCACACCCGGTGCAGCCCCCAGAGGAGCCCGACACCGATGAGGACGTCGCCGACGCTGAAGACGTTGCTGAGCGGCCAGGAGGCCGGGATGGCGAAGATGTCGCCGAGGAAGGCCAGCCGGGGATCGGCGACGAAGTCGGAGTTGCGGAAGCCGTCCCCGCCGGCCGGCAGCCCGGCCGAGGCCAGGGCGTCCGGCGACGCCGGCATGACCCCGCCGTTGGCCGCGATGGCCAGCAGGTTGAGCCCGGCCCCGAGCGCCACCAGGGGCGTCCCGGGCACCCGCCAGTTCGCGGCCAGGAACACCGCCCCGACCGGGTAGGCGGCGACCAGCAGGAGCGACCGCACCCCGTCAGGGAGCCCGGGCAGGTTGACCCCGAGCACGGCCAGACCGAGCGCGGCGTAGACCGCCCATGCCCGCCGCAGGCGCAGGTCGGCCAGGGCGCCAAGCCGCCCACCGGCCAGGGGCACGGCCAGGGCGCCGAGCACGATCACCGCCAGCAGGAACATCGCCCACACCCTACGGGAACGCTTGCCGCGATCTGTCAGCCGGGGAGGTGCTCGGTGCGCAGTTCGTGGCGCTCGTCGGCCAGCCGGGCCTCGTACCAGATCCGGTGGCCGCCGCCGTCCAGGGGGAGCACGTCCAGGTAGCGGACGTCCACCACCGGCGAGTCCTCGACCTGGGCGAAGCGGCCATCGCCGGTGGGCACGGCCAGGCCGGTGCGCTCGAACCAGTTCTCCTCGGCCGAGGCGCGGCCGTCGTAGGCGGCCCGCCCGTCGGGCAGCACGGTGGTGAGCCGCGCCCCGCGGGCGTCCCAGGTCCCGGGCCGCCCGTGCAGGACGGTGCCGTGCCAGTCCCAGGTCCAGCCGTCGTCGCTGGTCGCATAGGCCGAGCTCATCCGGTCCTCGGCCCCGGGCACGTCCAGCGGATGGCAGCAGATCCAGGCGTGCCAGCGCCCGTCCCGCAGCTTCACGATCGGGTCCTTGACGGCCGTCCGCTCGTCCCCCGGGAAGGCCGGCCGCGCCTCCGCGGTCTGGAACCCGGCCGGGTCGTCGGCCTCCAGGACCTCGATCCACCAGTGCTTGCTCGCAGGCGTGCCGCAGCACACGAACAGCCGCCAGCGGCCCTCGGGTGTCCGCACGACCGCTGGCCGCTCCATCCACTGGGCCCCGAACCGCCCCTGGTCGAGCGTGGCCACCGTGGTCAACCGCTCGCCGTCGGGTGACCGCGCGATCACCGTCTGGTCGATCCCGTCATGCCCGTTGCGGACCCGGTAGCCGACCACGAAGCCGCCGTCGCCGTCCGCCACGGCACATGAGGCGCCGGCCCAGTAGCCCGGTCCGACCCCGGGGGCGGCCACGGCGACCACCGGCCGTCCCATGCCTGGAAGTGGGAAGTCGTCCACGGAGCAACCCTAGCAGGGCCGGATGACAGGCGGTGAACCGGGGCGAGCTCCCGGTCCCTCAGCCGGCCGGGGCCTGCTCGCGCTCGGCGGCGACCGCGTCGAGCACCTCGAGCAGCTCTCTCACGGCCAGCGGCTTGGTGAGGAAGCTCCGGGCCCCCTGCTCCAGCAGCCGCTGGATCAGCCCCGGCCGGGCGTCGGCACTGAGGATCACCACCGGGATCCCGGCCGTCCCGGGGTTGGTCTGGAGCCGCTGCAGGACGGTCTCCCCCGGCATGTCGGGCAGGTGCAGGTCGAGCAGGATCAGGTCGGGATGGTGCTGGCCGGCCAGCTCCAGGCCGAGCTCGGGCCGCATGGCCGAGATCAGCCGGACCCCGGGCCGGCGGCCCAGGATCCGCTCGACCAGCCGCAGGTTGGACATGTTGTCCTCGATGTAGAGCACCGTGACCGGCGGCCCGGACGGCTCAGCCGGCCCCTCGGCCGCGACCGCCTCGACCTGGCCTCCCTCGCGCTCGTCCTGCTCGACCGGGCCCTCGACCTGCGGCAGCTCGATCCAGAAGGTGCTCCCCTGCCCGGCGGTGCTGGTCAGGTCGAGGGTGCCGCCCATGGCCTCGGCCAGGCGCTTGGACAGTGGCAGGCCGAGGCCGGTGCCCTCGACGCCGCTCTGGCGGCCGACCCGCTCGAAGGGCACGAACAGCCGGGCCAGCGCCTCGGGCGGGATGCCGAGGCCGGTGTCGGTGACCGAGATCCGGAGCCGGTCGTCTGCCCCCGGCGCGCACGCGAGCTCCACGCTGCCGCCGTCGCGGTTGTACTTGACGGCGTTGGAGAGCAGGTTCAGCAGCACCTGCTTGAGCCGCTGGCGGTCGCCGAGGACGTGGGTGGCGCAGGCGACCTCCGGGGTCACGACCATGATGTTGCGCTGGTCGGCCAGGGGCCGGATCAGGCTGACGGTCTCGGCCGCGACGTCGGCCAGCGGGACCGGCTCCAGCGACAGGGTCAGGCGCCCGGCCTCGATGGCGGCGATGTCGAGGACCTCGTTGATGAGGCTGAGCAGGTGCCGCGCTCCCGACATGATGTGGCCGAGGTTGTCGCGCTGCTCGTCGTGCAGGTCGTCCAGCTCCAGCAGCTGGGCGAACCCGAGGATGGCGTTGAGCGGAGTCCGCAGCTCATGGCTCATCCGCGACAGGTACTCGCTCTTGGCCTCGTTGGCCTGCTCGGCGGCCAGCTTGGCCAGGCGCAGCTCCTCGTCCTTGGCCGCCTGGTCGGTGACGTCGCGGCTGACCACCAGCAGGCCGCCTCCGAGCGCGGCCAGGGGCCGGCTGTGCGCCTCCAGGGTGAGCCAGTGGCCTTCGAGGTGGCGGACGCGCAGGCGCATCACCGCCCGCTCCCTGCGGCCGGAGAGAACCTCGCGCTGGGCCCGGGCGAACGGCTCCAAGTCGTCGGGGTGGATGGCGTCGGCGCTGAAGGCGTCACGGCCGATGCCGTCGCCGGCCGGGTATCCGGTGATGCGCTCCATCGCCGGGCTGATGGAGCGGACCCGGCCCTCGGCGTCGAGGATGCTGATGACGTCGGGCGAGGCCTCCACGACCGCCTGGAGGGTCGCCTCCCGCTCGCGGACGGCCGCCTCGGCCTGCCGGCGCTCGGTGACGTCCATGACGTAGCCGAGGGTGTCGACCAGCTCGCCGTCGTCGTAGACGAGCCGGGTCACGCTGTAGAGCCACCGGTAGCCGTCGCCGAGGAGGAACCGGAACTCCTGCTCGAGCTGGGGCGCCCGCTCGGCCACGGCCCGGTCGAGGATGTCGGTGAAGCGCTCGCGGTCGCCGGGGTGGATCTTGGCGACCCAGAACCCGGGCGTGTTCAGGACCTCGTCGGGGGTGTAGCCCAGCACGCGCTCGATGTTGCCGCTGACGAAGCGCTCGCCGCTGCCGCCGAGCAGCCTCCGGTACATCACCATGGGGCTCCAGGCGACGATGTGCTCCAGCATCGCCTGGGCCTCGCGCAGCGCCTGCTCGCGCTCGCCAAGCAGGACGGCGGCACGCTCCAGCTCGCGGCCCAGCTCCCCGAGGACGTCGCCGCCGGGCATGGCCGGCGACAGCGGCTGCCCGCTGGCCAGCCGTTTGGCGTTGTGCTGGAGGTGCGCCGCCCGGCGGGTCACGCCCGAGGTGAACAGCAGCACGGCCGCGATCCCGCCGGCGGCCCCCAGGAGCACGCTCAGGGCGATCGCGCCGAGGGTCAGGGCCCGGGTCCGGCGGGCCTGCACCTGACGGCCGGCGAGCAGCCGCTGCTCCTGGTCCTGCATGGACTGGAGCCCGTCGACGACCGCGTCCGCGGTCACCTTGTTCCGGTCGAGCAGCCCGGCCCGGCTCTGGGGGGCCCGGTTGGCCTGGACATTGGCCACCAGCGCGGCCAGGATCGTCGCCCGCTCCTCGGTCCGGGCCCTGACCCGCTCAAGCCGGGCGGCCTGGTCGGGATTGTCCTTGACAAGCTCGCCGAGGTGGTCGACGGCCTGCGGCAGCTCGCGGCGGGCCTCCTCGTACGAGGTGAGGTAGCGCCGCTCCCCGGTCAGCACGTACCCCGTCACCCCGGCCTGGACCAGGATGCGGAGCTCGGCGATCTCCCGCTCGACCTCGACGGTGTGCAGCACCGCACCCTGGGCTCGCCGGTCCTGGGCCAGGGCCACCCCGAACAGGACTGTGGCCAGCAGCAGGGCGAGCAGGGGGATGGCGATCACCACCAGCCCCTTGACCCGCAGCGGCAGGTCCGCCCACGCCCGCCCCACCCGGGACCGATGCCCTTCCTGGTCCTGCCCGTCCTCGGACTGATCGGTCATATGCGAAGGCCTCGCTGTTCGGGGAATGCGCGCACCCGAGATGTCGGAAGCCCTCAAGGCCTCCTTGAGCCGGCCCGGGCGTACCCCGTTGGTCACAGGTGCACCTCGGTCCCGGTCTCGGCCGCGGTGGCGGTCGCCTCGATCAGCCGGACGGCGGCCAGGCCGTCACGGACGTCGGGGTCCGGGGTGCCGTCGCCGCGGACGGCGAGGGCGAACGCCTCGACCTGGCGCCGGTAGGCGTCGCCGTCGGTGAGGGTCGGGACCACGACCTCGCCGCCGGCGTAGGCATGGACGGTGGCGGCGCGGCGGTAGAACGGGAAGTGGAGGTCGACCCGGACCGACCCGGTGGCGCCGAGGACCTCGACGCCCTCGGACGGGAGGCCGGGGACATCGGCGGCGATGGTGGCCGTGCCGACCGCGCCGCCGGCGGTGGTCACGAGGAGCTGCCAGAGGTGGTCGGGGCCGTCCTGGCGGTGCCTGGCGACCAGGGACGCCACCTCGCCGAGGAGGAACCGGACGGTGTCGAAGACGTGGGCGCCGTGGGTCGCCAGCAGGTAGCGCCGCCGGTCGGCCTTGAACGCCACCTCCCGCTCGCGTGTCCCCGCCTCCGCGGTGACCGGCGGGAACAGGGTCGCCTCGATCCCCGGCCGCAGGTCGCCGATGCGGTACCAGGCCGAGAACGACCGCACCCCGCCGAGCCGCTCGGCGACGAACCGGCGGGCGTACTCGATCCCCGGGTCGTGGCGCTTCATCGCCCCGACCTGAAGGGTCAGCCCGGTCCGGTCCACCAGCCCGACCAGCTCCTCGGCCTCGGCCACGGTGGCGGTGAGGGGCTTCTCGACCAGCACATGCCTGCCGGCCCGGAGGGCCTCGGCGGCCAGCCGATGGTGGAACCGGTCCGGGGCCGCGATCAGCACCGCCTCCACCGCCGCGTCCGCCCACAGCGACCCCGGGTCGGTGTGCACCCTGGCGACCCCGTAGCGGCGCGCCACCGCGCTCGCCACCGCCGCGCTGGGGTCGCAGACCGCCACCAGCTCCACCCGGTCGGCCTTCTCCAGCGCCGGCAGGTGCGCCACCTGGGCGATGCGCCCACAGCCGACGAGGGCGAGACGGACCGGCTCGCTCATCCGCCGGCCGCCGCCGCTACGCGCGAGCCGGGAGACGGCGTTGGACCCGGCCGAGGAGGCCGCCGCCGGCCTGGGCCCAGGTCCGCTCGCCCATGACCCACAGCCACAGCTCGCGGCGGTAGCCGGCGACGATCTCGTCGAAGCGGTCCCGGTCCATCCCGCCGGGCGCCAACACGGGACCCCAGGCGCCCCAGAGAGGGTCGGTGATCCAGGCGCCCGCGTCCACCACGGCCGCGCCCCGCTCCGGGTCCTCCTCGATCAGGGCCCGGGTGCGGCGGCGGAGCTCGACCGGCTCCTTCGGCAGGACCAGCGACAGGCCGGGGGGACCCCCGGTCATCGGTCGCGGGGCACCGGGGCCCGGTCGGTGCCGGTGTAGGTGTCGACGTGGTCGGCGAAGTCGATGAACAACGGCGCCGAGGGGTCGAAGGGCCGCTTGAGACTGCGCAGGGCGACCTTGCGGTCGAGCGCGTCCAGCTTGTGCAGCGCCTCCTCGCGGTCCAGGTCGCGCAGCTCCAGGCGGTCGCGGACCCGCTCGAAGGCGATCCGGCCGGTCGGGGTCCGGACCAGCACGCTCGAGTAGCCGTCCTCGCTGCCGACGCTGCCGATCGAGAGGTCCGCCGCGTGGCCGAGGAAGTCGGCGCACTCGTCGCAGCCCTTCAGGGCGGCCCCGTGGAAGTCGCGCACGGGCTCGTCGACCAGCACCTGGCCGCCGGTGTCCTCGACGATCATGCGGCCGTGGATCACGTCGACCTTGCCGACCTTCTCCAGGGGGATGCCGCGGCGGCGGTGGACCTCGGTGACCATCAGCTTCTCGTAGTTGAAGCTCTTGGTGCACAGCAGGGCGACGGTCAGGGCGACCGCGTCGACCCGGGAGGCACCCCAGGTCCAGGGGCGGGCCTGCATCGCCCGGATGGCCTCGACCTCACAGGGGGTGCCGACCACGGCGATCCGGGGCTGGGGCGGCAGGTCGTGGCCGGACAGGTCGAGGCCGGCCAGGGCCAGGGTCTGGTTGTAGAAGCTGCCCGCGCACTCGATCACCTGCTCGGGGGTCGTGGCCAGGAACGGCTCGCCCTTCCAGGGCTCGGTCGGGCTCTCGCGGGCCAGCAGGGCGCCGTCGATGTCGCCCGCCTCCAGCAGGGCGATCAGCAGGGCGCTGACCACCCCACCGTCCTGGACACCCGGCAGCTGGGGCCGGACCCGGGCGGTGTAGGTCTCCTGCACCCGGCCCAGGCCCTGACCGGCCCCGGTGGCACCGGTGATCTTCCAGGCCGCCCCGTCCGAGCCGGCCACCGGCAGCGACCAGGTGGCCTCGTGCCGCAGGCCCCCGCGGGGGCAGAAGTCCCAGCACAGCGAGCAGCCGGTGCACATCTTGACCAGCTTGGGGAGCCCGTCGGCACCGATCCCGATGGAGTCGCTGGGGCAGGCGGCGATGCACGCCCCGCACTGGACGCAGCGGTCGGCGTCGATGACCGCCTCCTCCAGCTCCCAGAACCAGAGCTTGCCCGGGGCCTCCTCGATGTCGTTCATCTCGTCACGGATCTTGTATCCCGCCATGTCAGGGCCTTCCTCGAAGGGTCGCGCGCAGCTCGTCGTTGGGGAGGCGCCGCGCCCACTGGTGGAACGCCTCGCCGTCGCGGCGCTCGGCGCGGTAGCGGGTGAGCAGGGCGGCCAGGGCCTCGGGGACCTCGTCGACCGGCTTGGCGCCCTCGACCCAGTCGACGAACGCGGCGTCGGTGCCGAGGCTGCCGCCCAGCCCGATGTCGACCGCCTCGAGGATCTGGTCGTCGCGGTGGGCGGTCTCGCCCCGGAAGCCGATGTCGGCGATCTGCGGCTGGGCGCAGGAGGCCGGGCAGCCCGAGAAGTGCATCCGCACGATGCCGTCGCCGGCCTCGTCGGGGCCGAGGCGGCGGTCGAGCTCGCGGGCCCAGGTTGCCGCCCTGGCCTTGGTCTCGACGATGGCGAAGCGGCAGAACTCGTTGCCGGTGCAGGCCACGACCCCGCGCTCGAACGCCCCCGGGTTCGGTGAGTAGGTCGCCAGCAGAGGCTCTGCCAGCAGGGCTTCCACCCGCTCGGCGGGCACGCCGGTGAGGATCAGGTTCTGATCGGTGGCCAGCCGCAGCCCGCCGTCGCCGTACGCTGCGGCCAGCCGGGCCGCCTCGACCAGGTCCCGCCCGGCCATGCGGCCGACGGTGACGTTGAGGCCGACATAGTGCAGGCCGGGCTGGCGCTGGGGGTGCACGCCGACGTGGTCGCCGCGGTAGCGGCGGGTCAGGGCCTGGCCGGCCGGCTCCAGCGGGAACGCCAAGCGGTCGGCCAGCTCGGCCCGGAACCGCTCCGGGCCGAGCTCCTGGACCAGGTAGCGCATCCGGGCCAGGCCGCGGTTCTCGCGGTTGCCGAGCTCGCCGAAGAGCTGGGCGATGCCCCGGAACACCTCGACCACCCGGTCGGGTGCGGGATCGACGAACACGTCGATGTCCGAGGCCATCCGCGGCCCGTCCGAGAGCCCGCCGCCGACGAGCACGTTGAAGCCGACCGTGCCGTCGTCGCGCCGGGCCGGCCACAGCCCGATGTCGTTGATCTCGGCCTGGGCGCAGTCCTCGCGGCAGCCGGTGACGCTCAGCTTGAACTTGCGGGGCAGGTTGGCGTACTCGCGGTTGCCGGTGAAGAAGTCGGAGACCGCCTGGGCGACCGGGTGGGCGTCGAGCACCTCGTCGGCGTCCAGGCCCGACACCGGGCAGCAGAGCACGTTGCGGGCCGAGTCGCCGCAGGCCTGCACGGTGGTCATGCCGACCGCCTCCAGCCGGGACCAGATCTCGGGGACGACGCCGATCCGGACCCAGTGGAGCTGGATGTCCTGGCGGGTGGTGATGTCGAGGTAGGCGTCGCCGAACACCGGGTTACGGGCCGGCCCGCGGGCGAACTCGTCCGCGATCTCGCCGATGACCTTGGCCTGGCCGGCGTCCAGGCGCCCGCCCGGGACCTTGATGCGGAGCATGAACGCGTCCCCGCCCTGGCGCTGGGGGTAGAGGCCGACCCACTTCAGGCGCTCGGCCTCGCCGGGCACGGTCTTGATGGCCTCGGGGCCCTCGCGGGCGTAGCGGTCCACGACGGCGTCGCGCACGTCCAGGGGGTGTCGCTCGAGCTTCCACTGCTCGACCTGGTTGAGCTCCTTGATGGGGCGGAGGTAGCGCATGGTCAGCCTCCTCGCGCCCGGTAGCCGTCGGCCAGGAGCTGCGCGACCTCGGGTCGGGAGAACTGGGGCGGGGGCAGTTCGCCGCGGGCCAGCAGGTCGCGCACGGCCGTGCCCGACAGGTGGACCCGGGTCTCGGCCGGGTGCGGGCAGGTCCGGCTGGTGACCATGGCCTCGCAGCGGCGGCAGAAGAAGGCATGCTCGAACTTGAGCGGCTGGATGCCGAGCTCGCCGGGTTCGTAGGCGTCGAACGCCTCCTGGGCGGCATAGGTGCTGTACCAGCTGCCCACCCCGGCGTGGTCGCGGCCGACGATGAAGTGGGTGCAGCCGTAGTTCTTGCGCACCAGGGCGTGGAAGATCGCCTCGCGCGGGCCGGCGTAGCGCATGGCCGCCGGGAAGGCGCTCAGCAGCACCCGCCCGGCCGGGTAGTAGCCGTCCAGCAGGACCCGGTAGCAGGCCATGCGAAGGGCGGCGGGCACGTCGTCGTCCTTGGTCTCGCCGACCAGCGGGTGCAGCAGCAGCCCGTCGACGTGCTCCAGGGCCACCTTGTGCAGGTACTCATGCGCCCGGTGGACGGGGTTGCGGGTCTGGAAGCCGGCCATGGACCGCCAGCCCCTGGCCGCCGCCTCGGCCCGGACCTGGGCCGGGGTGAGGCGTGGGCCCAGCTCGGCCGGGGTCGTGGGCAGGCGCAGGACGTGGACCGGCCCCCCGACCAGGGGGCCACGGCGGGCCAAGGTGGCCGCCACCCCCGGGTGGGCCGGGTCGTCGGTCTCGAACACCAGCTTGGCCTCGGCGGCCGGGTCAGGGTCGTGGACCTCCTCGACGTCGACCACGGCCAGCACCGTCCCGGCCGGGTCGGTCAGGGCCAGGCGGTCAGGGCCGCCGGCCAGGGCCTCGGCCGGGACCGGCAGCGCCACCGGGAGGGTCCAGACCGTGCCGTCGGCGAGCCGTCCATGCTCGACCACGGCAGTGTGGTCGGCCGCGCCGAGAAACCCGGCCAGGGGCGAGAACGCCCCCACAGCCAGGCACTCGAGGTCGGCCAGGGCCCGCCCGTCCAGGGCCACCGCCGGCAGCCGGCCCGCCTCGGCCGCCAGCTCATCGACGCGGCCGGCTGGAACCAGTCGCTCGGTCAGCCGCCCCCCGTGCGGGAGAGGCCCGTGCGGCTGGGGAGCGTGCTGGGGGCCGTGCGGGTCGAGGCCGTGCGGCTGGGGGCTGTGGACAGCGGTTCGCCCGGCTTCCGGGTGTCGGCTACCCTCCCGGTTGGGGGCCCGTCCACGGGTGGGTCGGGGTGTGGCGCGCCCACCCACGGGCAGGAGCGGCTGGTCGCCGGCGGTCCGTGGTGGGGCCAGCTCATCGGCGGGTGAGGTTCCGGTGCGGCCGGGGGCGAGCAGGGCCAGGACGTGGGCGGCCGAGGCCTCGGGGGGCTCGGTGGCGGTGTCCAGGACCAGCTCGGGGGCGAGCGGCGGCTCGTACGGGTCGTCGACCCCGGTGAGGCCCTGGAGCTCGCCCCGGGCCTGCCGGGCGTACAGGCCCTTGACGTCGCGGGCCTTGCAGGTGGCCAGGTCGGTGGCCACGTGCACCTCGACGAACCCGCCGACCCGCTCGACGGCCGCGCGAACCTCGTCGCGGACCGTCCGGTAGGGCGAGATGGCCGAGACCAGCACGGTGACCCCGTGGCCAGTCAGCAGGCCGGCGACATACCCGATGCGGCGGATGTTCTCGTCCCGGTCGGCCCGGGAGAACCCCAGCCCGCGGGAGAGATGGGCACGGACGACGTCGCCGTCCAGGATCTCGACGGGGCGGCCGAGCTCGGCCAGCCGCTCGCCGACCAGGGTGGCGACAGTGGTCTTGCCGGCCGAGGGCAGGCCGGTGAACCAGACGGTGACCCCAGTGGGGCGCGTTGAGGTGGCGGCAGCCACAGTGCGGGTTCCTCTCGAGCGTTCGCGGGCGGCTGGCGGCCCGGCGGTCGAGAGTCGAGGTGCGCTACGTCGCGCGGACTGACCGCCGGGCCCCGGGACACGCGCACCGCACGACCCGCCCGTAGTCCAGGGCGCGGTTGCGGGTGAGGCGAACGCCGGTCATGGCCCATCACGGTGCCCGAGCGCCCCCGTATCTGTCAACGGCCTGGTCCCTCGCTGCCGGGAGTCGGCCTCGTCCCCCTGGCCGCGATAGGCTTGCGGGCGGCCGCCAACCGGGAGCAGCGCCACGGCCGCCTGGAGCACCCCGAGGACTGATCGCCGTGACCGAGCCGCACGACTGGCCGCTGGAACGGCCTGGCCAGCGGACCCTGCGTCCCTGGTACCTCACGGCCACCGGCTACCTGGTCGTGCTCTTCGGCGACCCCGAGGAGGCCCGGCGCGCCCACCGCGGCCTCCTCGAGCACCACGTGCCCGGGGAGGAGCTGCGGCTCTACGAGTCCGAGGAGCTCCTCGCCAACATGTCGCGGCTCCAGAAGGAACGCTCCCTCCTGGCCAGGGCCGTCGCCGCCCTGTCGGCCGACCCCCCGGCCAGGCGGCGCTTCCTGGAGAACGCCCAGGGCGGCGGCTCGGCCATGTGGCTGATCGCCCCCGACAGGGAGCGCGCCAAGAAGCTCGTCGGCCTGCTGGCCGACTACCGCTACTCGTCCCTGCGCTACTACGGCGACGACGGCGTGGCCGACCTCGAGCAGGACTCGACCTGACCGGTTCGCCGGGAGCCCCGGCTCGGGTACCGTCGCGGTGTCATGGACCTGCTCGAACGCAGCCGGGTGCTGGAGGAGCTGGACGGCGAGCTGGCCGGCGCGGCCGGCGGCGGCCGGGTCGTGCTGGTGGCCGGGGAGGCCGGCATCGGCAAGTCGGCGCTGGTCAGATCGTTCACCGAGCGGCACGCGGCCGACGCCCGGGTGCTGCTCGGGGCCTGCGACCCGCTGCTCACCCCCCGGGCCCTTGGGCCGCTGCACGACATCGCCCGCCAGACGGGCGGCCACCTCGCCGGGCTGCTGGCCACCGGCGGCCCACGCGAGCAGCTCTTCGCCGCCCTCCTGGACGAGCTCGACCGGGGAGCCCGGCCGCGGGTGGTCGTGGTCGAGGACGCCCACTGGGCCGACGAGGCGACCATGGACCTGCTGGTGTTCCTGGGGCGGCGGATGGCCCGGACCCGAGCGCTGCTGCTGGTCACCTACCGGGACGACGAGCTGGCCGCCGACCACCCGCTGCGGGCGGTGTTCGGCCGGATGCCTCCCGAGGCGCTGCGCCGCCTGCACCTGGAGCCGCTGTCCGAGGCGGCCGTGGCCGAGCTGGCCCGGCGGGCCGGTCGCCCGGCGGTCGGGCTGCGCGACCTGACCGGCGGGAACCCGCTGCTGGTGACCCAGGTCCTGGCCGCCGCCGACGCCGGCGTGCCCCTGACCGTCCGCGACCTGGTCCTGGCCCGGGCGGGCGGCCTGCCGGTCGACGCCCAGGAGGTCGTGCGGCTGGTCGCCGTGGTCCCGACCCAGGCCGAGCTGTGGCTGCTGGAGCAGGCCCTGGGGCCGCCGCCGGCGGCGGTCGAGGCCGGGGTGTCGGCCGGGCTGCTGGTCGCCGGCGACGAGGAGGTCGGGTTCCGCCACGAGCTGCTCCGCCAGGCGGTCGAGGGCTCGCTGTCGGCCCTGGCCCGCCGGGAGCTCAACCGGCGGGTCCTGGAGGTGCTGGCCGCCGCCCCCGCCGGCCAGGTCGACCTGGCCCGGCTGGTCCACCACGCCCGCGAGGGCGGCGACGCCCCGGCCGTGCTGCGCTTCGGTCCCGAGGCGGCCCGGCAGGCGGCGGCGGTCGCGGCCCACCGCGAGGCGGTCGGGCACTACCGGGCCGTGCTGGCCCACGCCGAGCAGATCGGTCCGGCGGCCCGGGCCGAGCTGCTGGAGGGCTACTCGGTCGAGGCCTACCTGTCCGGGCTGTCGAGCGAGGCGGTCACGGCCCGCCAGGACGCCGTCGCCCTCCGGGAGGCGGCCGGCGACCGGGAGCGGCTGGGCGAGTCGCTGCGCTGGCTGTCACGCCTGCACTGGTGGGACGGCGGCCGCCAGGCGGCCGAGACGGCCTCGGCCCGGGCGATCGCCGTGCTCGAGCCCCTGCCCCCCGGCCACCAGCTGGCCATGGCCTACAGCAACCAGGCCCAGCTCGACATGCTGGCCCACCGCGTCGAGGCGGCGATGGGTTGGGCCGGGCAGGCCATCGAGCTGGCCCGGCGCCTGGACGACCAGGAGACGCTCACCCACGCCCTGTGCAACGTCGGCTCGGCCCGGCTGCAGGACGGCGACCTGGGCGGGCGGAACGAGCTGGAGGAGGCCTTCCAGGTCGCGGTCGCGGCCGGCCTGGCCGACCACGCCGCCCGGGCGGTGGGCAACCTGGCCACCGTCAGCGCCGAGATCCGGGACGACCGCCACGCCCGCCAGGACCTCGACCGGGCGCTGGCCTTCGTCCAGGGCCAGGAGCTGTCCGGCTGGGTCCAGCACGTGCTCGGGCACCGCGCCCGGGTCCGGCTGGACCAGGGGGACTGGGCCGGCGCCGAGCGGGACGCCCGGGCCGCCCTGGCCGAGCCGGTGGAGGGTGGCGCCAGGGTGGTGGACGCCCTGGTGCCGCTGGGCCTGCTCCAGGCCCGCCGGGGTGACCCCGGGGCCGCGGCCACCCTCCAGGAGGCCACCGAGCGCGCCTTCGCCACCAGCGAGCTGCAGTGGGTCGCCCCGGTGGCCGTGGCCCGGGCCGAGTACGCCTGGCTGCACGGGGACGACCGCCGGGCCGCGGAGGAGGCCGCACGCGTCCTCGAGCTGGCCGAGCAGGCCGGGCACCGCTGGTTCGCCGGGGAGCTCGCCTTCTGGCTGCGGCTCGCCGGCGAGTCGCCGCCCGTGCCGGCGGTGGCCGCCGAGCCACACCAGCTGCTGCTGGCCGGCGACTGGCGGGCCGCCGCCGGCGCCTGGCGCAAGCTCGGCTTCCCCTACCAGCGCGCCCTCACGCTGGCCTGCGGTGACCAGGATGAGGCCCAGCTGGAGGCGCTGGCCGCGCTGGACGGCCTCGGGGCCAGGCAGACGGCCCAGCGGCTCCGGCGCCAGCTGCGGCGGCGCGGCACCCTGCGCGTCCCCCGCGGCCCCACCCGGGCCACGGCCGCCAACCCGGCCGGCCTCACCGGCCGCCAGGTCGAGGTGCTCGGCCTGCTGGCCGAGGGCCTGACCGACGCCGAGATCGCCGCCCGGCTGTCGCTGTCGGTCAAGACGGTCGGCCACCACGTCTCGGCCGTGCTGGCCAAGCTCGGCGTCGGGTCGCGGCGCGAGGCGGCCGCGGCCGCACGCCGGCTCGGGGCCGGCCCGCCCAGAACTGGGGAGCCGGAGGGCCAGAGGTAGGGAGCCGTTCCCGATCCCCGCAGCGGGGCCGCGACCTAGGGTCGCGGTGGACCGACCCGGCACAGCGGGTCGCGGGACCCGGGAGGACCCCATGGACATCGCCACCATCAAGCAACGGCAGCAGGCCACCTGGGCCGCGGGCGACTACGCGGCCGTCGGCACCCGGCTGCTGCCCACCGCCGAGCTGCTGTGCGAGGCCGTCGACCTGCGCGCCGGCGAGCGGGTCCTGGACGTGGCCTGCGGCAACGGCAACGCCGCCCTGGCCGCGGCCCGACGCTTCTGCCAGGTCACCGGCATCGACTACGTCCCCGCCCTGCTGGACCGGGCCCGCCGGCGCGCCGAGGCCGAAGGGCTGGAGGTGACCTTCCAGGAGGCCGACGCCGAGGACCTGCCCTTTGCCGACGGCTCCTTCGACGCGGTGCTGTCGACCTGCGGGGCCATGTTCGCCCCCGACCAGGAGCGGACGGCGGCCGAGCTGCTGCGGGTGTGCCGGTCGGGTGGCCGGATCGGCATGGTCAACTGGACCCCGGACAGCTACGTCGGCGAGCTGTTCCGGGCCATCGGCCGCCACCTGCCGCCGCCCCCGGGTGTCCGCCCGCCGGTCCAGTGGGGCAGCGAGGAGCGCCTGCGCGAGCTGTTCGGCCCCGAGGCGGCCATCTCGGCCCCCCGGCGCAGCTTCCGGTGGCGGTTCCCGTCGGCCGAGCACCAGGCGGAGTTCTTCGGCACCTTCTACGGCCCCACCAACCGGGCCCTGGCCGCCCTTGGCAGCGACGGCGCCGCCGCCCTCAAGGCCGAGATGGTGGAGACGGCGCGGCGTTTCGACGTCTCCGACGACGACACCCTGGTGCTGCGGATGGACTACCTGGAGGCCGTTGTCGACAAGCCGGCCAGGTCCTAGGGGCCGGCACGCCGATCCCGAGGAGGGCACCATGTCGGAGTCGAAGGTCAAGGTGGCCGCCGTCCAGGCCGCCCCGGTGTTCCTGGACCTGGAGGCCAGCCTGCAGAAGGCCCTGGCCCTGATCGAGAAGGCGGCCGCCGACGGCGCCCGGCTGGTCGTCTTCCCCGAGGCCTTCCTGCCCGCCTGGCCGGCCTGGGTGGACGAGGTCCTGCCGGGCGAGGACGCGGCCTGGCACCTGCGGCTGCTGGAGCAGTCGGTGGTCGTGCCCGGCCCGGTGACCGACCGGCTGGGCGCGGCCGCGCGCGCCGCCGGGGTCCAGCTCGTCATGGGGGTGGACGAGCGCGAGCCCCACGGCGGCACCGTCTACAACACGATCCTGTTCTTCGGCGACGACGGCCGGCTGCTCGGCCGCCACCGCAAGCTCGTCCCGACCCACGCCGAGCGGCTCGTCTGGGGCATGGGCGACGGCTCCGACCTGGCCGTCCACCCGACCCCGGTGGGCCGGGTGGGCGGGCTGATCTGCTGGGAGAACTACATGCCCCTGGCCCGCTTCGCCCTCTACGCCCAGGGGGTGGAGATCTGGGTCGCGCCGACCCTGGCCACCCACGACTTCTGGGTGGCCAGCATGCGCCACATCGCCCGCGAGGGCGTCTGCCACGTGATCGGGGTGGCCCCGGCGGCCCGGTTCTCCGAGGTCCCCGACAGCGTGCCCGACCGCGAGCGCCTGTGGCGCGGGGTCGAGCCGCACGGCGACTGGATGCTGGACGGCTACTCGGTGATCGTCGACCCGGCCGGGACCGTGCTCGCCGGGCCGCTGGTCCGCGAGGAGGGCATCCTCCTCGCCACCCTCGACCTGGACGCCGCCCGGGCCCGCCGGCGCCTGTTCGACCCGGTGGGCCACTACAACCGGCCCGACGTGTTCCGCCTGGTCGTCGACGACCGCCCCAAGCCCCACCTGGTCTCACTGGCCCGGGACGAGGCGGCGCGGGCCGGCTAGGTCTTGGCGAGCTGGATCAGGTTGCCGCAGGTGTCGTCGAGCACCGCCGTGGTCACCCCGCCCATGTCCAACGGCTCCTGGGTGAACCGGACGCCGAGGCCGCGCAGTCGCTCGTACTCGGCGTGCACGTCGTCGACGGCGAACGAGGTCACCGGGATGCCGTCGGCGACCAGGGCCGCCTTGAACGGCCCGGCGGCCGGGTGGCCGTCGGGTTCCAGCAACAGCTGCGGGCCCTCGGGGGCGTCGGGCGACACCACGGTGAGCCAGCGCGCCCCTCCGACGGGGAAGTCGATCTTCTTCACGAACCCGAGCACCTCGGTGTAGAACCGCAGCGCCTTCTCCTGGTCATCGACCAGCACCGAGGTGATGTAGATCCTCATCGGTCGCTCCTTCTGTGGTCTGGTCGCCACCGCTCGACGATGGTCTCGAGCGGCCCGGTGTCGAGATGGTGGAACTTGTACCTGCCCTGCCTCCTCGTCCTCACCAGGCCCGCCGACTCGAGCACGTCCAGGTGCTGGGAGATCGCCTGTCGCGACGAGCTCAGCCCGTGCTTGACGGCGAGACGGGAGCAGAGCTCGAACAGCGTCTGCCCGTCCCGGTCGCTCAGCTCGTCGAGGATCGCCCTCCTCGTCGGGTCGGCGAGCGCCCTGTACACGTCGCTCACGGCCCGCAGTATATGCAAGTAACTACTTGCCTATCAAGGCCCGGGCTGACGGGGCTCCCGGATATGGTCGCGGCAGCACGTGGGACAACCAGAGGAGGCAGCGATGGACCAGCGGCTGAGCCTCATCACCCTTGGCGTGCGCGACGTGTCGCGGGCGCGGGCGTTCTACGAGGCGCTCGGCTGGCACCTGGACGGCGGCGTGGACGACGAGTCCGACCACGTCGCCTTCTTCCAGACCCCGGGGTGCATCGTCGCCCTGTGGGGCCGCCAGAAGCTCGCCGCCGACAGCGGCGTCACCGACGGCGGCGGCTGGGGCGGCGTGACGCTCGCCTACAACGTCCGCTCCCCTGCCGAGGTCGACGCCGTCCTCGACGAGGCCCGCGAGGCCGGCGCCAGGATCGCCCGCTCCGGCGCCGAGACGTTCTGGGGCGGCTACTCGGGCGTCTTCGTCGACCCCGACGGTCACCCCTGGGAGGTGGCCCACAACCCCGGCTGGACCGTCCACGACGACGGCCGGACAACGCTCAGCTGAGAACGGGTGTCGAGCCTCTCACTCCTCTATGCGGGAGAGGATGTCCCCGGGCGGTGAGCTCGTCGCCGGCTACCCGCCGTCGGCGGCACCGACGCGCTGAGGCACCGGGCATACTGGCGGGCATGGCTGGAGAGGTCCCGGGCCCGGCGTTCGTCGGCCGGGCGGTCGAGCTGGCCCGGCTCGACGCGGTGCTGGAACGGGCCGAGCAGGGCAGCCCGCGGGTGGTGCTGGTTGCCGGTGACGCCGGGGTGGGCAAGACCCGCCTGGTGCAGGCGCTCGCCGATCGGGCCCACGGGCGTGGGATGCGGGTGCTCATGGGCACCTGCGTCGAGCTGGGCGACATCGGCCTCCCCTACCTGCCTGTGGTGGACGCCCTGCGTGCGCTCGCCGACGACCCGGAGGAGGCGCGCCTGCTGGCCGGTGCGGCCACGACCGCCCCCGGCCTCGGCCGGCTCCTGCCCGGGATCGAACCGGGCAGATCCCGCGGCGACGATCCGGACCAGCTCCAGGTCCTGGACGCCGTGCGGGCCGTGCTGGTGGGCGCCTCCGAGCGGTCCCCGTTGCTGCTGGTGCTCGAGGACCTGCACTGGGCCGACCGCGCCACCCGGGACCTGGTCGCCTTCCTGGCCCGTACCCTGCGGTCGGGCCGGGTGACCCTGGTGATCACCTACCGGTCCGACGATCTGCACCGCCGCCACCCGCTGCGGCCGCTGCTGGCCGAGCTGGTCCGGGTCCCCACGGTGGAGCGGTTCGAGCTGGCCCCGTTCACCCGGTCCGAGCTGGCCCAGCAGCTGGAGGCGATCGCCGGTGGTCCGCTGCGGGCCGAACAGGTGGAGGGCATCTTCGCCCGATCCGAGGGCAACCCGTTCTACGCCGAGCAGTTGCTGGCCGCCGGGGCCGACGGCGCCGCCAGCGAGCTCCCGGCGACCCTCGCCGAGGTGCTGCTGGCCCGGCTCCAGGGGCTGTCCGAGCCGGCTCGCCACGTGCTCGCGGTGGCTGCGGTGGCCGGCCGCCGGGTGCCCCACCGGCTGCTCACCGAGGTCGCCGGGCAGCCCGAGGCCGACCTGGAGCGGGGCCTGCACGAGGCGGTCGGCGCCGGGGTGCTGACCAGCGAGGCCGCCACCGGCGGCTACGCGTTCCACCATGCGCTGCTGCAGGAGGCGGTCTACGGCGACCTGCTCCCGGGCGAGCAGGCGCGGCTGCACGCCGCCTACGCCCGCCTGCTGGCCGTCGATCCCGACGGTGCCGCCGCGGAGCTGGCCCACCACTGCCTGGCCAGCCACGACCTGGTCGGCGCGCTGGCCGCGTCGGTCCGGGCGGCCTCCGAGGCCGAGGCCGTCCTGGCCCCGGCCGAGGCCCTCGACCATCTGCGCAACGTGCTCAGGCTGTGGGACCGGGTGCCCAAGCCGGCCGAGGTCGCCGGGATGGGACGGATCGAGCTCACCCTGCGGGCGGCGGCGGCGGCCAGCACCGCCGGAGACCACCAGCGGGCGGCGAGCCTGGCCCAGGACGCCGCCAGGAGCGCCGAGGCCGGCCAGGACCCGGCACACGCGGCCCGGGCCTACGAGCGCCTCGGCATGTACCTGTTCGACGCCGGCCGGATCGAGGAGGCGCTGGACGCTCGCAGCCGAGCGGTGGGGCTCGTGCCCGCCCGGCCGCCCACCCGGCTGCGGGCCCGGGTGACCGCCGCCATCGCCCAGGCCCTGGTCAACGCCCGACGCCGCGACGACGCCCGCAAGTGGTCCGAGGAGGCACTGGATGCGGCCCGCGGCGCCGGCAGCGCCGCCGACGAGGCCGACGTCCTGATCACCATGGGCATGATCGAGCAGTACCACGACCCGGCCAACGCCCGGTCGCTGTTCGCGGCGGCACGGGCCCAGGCGGCCGGCGCCGGCGACCTGGCGATCGAGCTTCGGGCCCTGTACGACGACGCCGAGGTCGGCAAGCAGCTCGGCGACCTGGCGGCCGCCGGGGCGGTGTTCGACGAGGGCGCCGAGCTGGCGCAGCGGAGCGGCCTCGGGTGGTCCAGGTTCGGGGTCTACCTGCGCCGCGAGCAGCTCTCGGTCCGCTACCTCACCGGCGACTGGGACGAGTGCGAGCGCCTGCTGGCGTCCGTCCCCGAGCTGGCGACGACGCTGGGGGCGGCCCAAGTGGTCGCGCAGGGGCTCGGGGTGCTGGTGGCCCGGGGGCGGCCGGCCGCCCCCCGGCGGCTGCGGCAGCTCATCGAGCTGGCCGGCACCGATCCCGTGCTCGACCGGGACGTCGCCATCTGGGAGGCCGAGCTGGCCGCCTGGCAGGGCGACCTGGACCGGGCACGCTCGGCCGTCCGGCGTGGCCTGGCCGCCGCCGACGCGGTCGGGCACTTCGACCAGGCGCTGGAGGGTGCCTGGGTGTGCATGCAGGGGCTCACGGCCGAGGCCGACCGCGCCGAACAGGCCCGGGCCGCCGCCGACACCGCCGCGCTCGCCGACGCCACCGCGGCCGGAGGCGCGCTGCTCGAGCGGGTCCGCGCCGACGCCGAGCGGGCGCCGCAAATCGGACTGGTCCATAACGTGCACATCCGTGGCCGGCACGCCAGGGCGGAGGCCGAGTGGACCCGGCTCCAGGGCCGTTCCGACCCGGGGCGCTGGCAGGCCGCGGTCGACGCCTTCTCCTACGGCAACGTCTACGCGGTGGCGTGCTGCCAGTGGCGGCTGGCCGAGGCGCTGGCCGGCGCGGGCCGCCGCGAGGAGGCGACCGCGGCCGCCCGGGCGGCGCATGCGACCGCGACCAGGCTCGGGGCGGCGCCGTTGCGATCGGCCGTCCAGGAGCTGGCCGGCCGGGGACGCCTCGACCTCGGCGTCAGGCTGCCGGCGCAGCCGACGCTGGCCGGCCTGACGCCTCGTGAGCTGGAGGTGCTGGGCCTGCTGGTCGAGGGGCGGTCCAACCGCCAGATCGCCGAGCAGCTGTTCATCAGCGGCAAGACGGCCAGCGTGCACGTGACCAACCTGCTCGCCAAGCTGGGTGTGCACAGCCGCCTGGAGGCGGCCGCGTTGGCACGCCGCCTCGAGCCCTTCAACCACGGCTAGCCAGACGGGGGGTGGCCACCGTGGCCAGCTCGGTCCGGTTGGCCACCCCCAGCTTGGCGTACACGTGTGACAGGTGGGTCTTGACGGTTCCGCGGCTCATGAAGAGGCGGCTGCCGACCTCCGGGTTGCTGAGCCCGTCGACCACCAGCCGGACGACGTCGAGCTCGGTGGGGGTGAGGCTGGCCCAGCCGGTGGCCGCTCGGCGGCGCGCGCCGCGGCTCCGGCGGGCATAGGCGACCGCCTCATCGAGGGTCAGGCGCGCGCCGCCGGCCCACGCCTGCTCGAACGGACCGTCGCCCAGGGTGGCCCGCAGGCCGGCGACGGCCGCCTGGTGGGCCCGGCGGCGGGCGGGGTCACGTGGGTAGCCCATGACGGCGCGCGCCCGCTCACCGGCGGCGAGCAGGCGGACGGCCTCGGGCGCCGGCTCGGCCCGGCCGGCCAGCACGGCCAGCGCCTCCAGGCTGTCGACCCAGAAGGTGCGCAATCCGTGCTCGACCCGCACGGCCAGGGCCTGGTGGTGGAGGTCGATCGCGCGGTCGGGGTCGTCGGTGGCGGCCGCCAGCTGTCCCTGCCGCTCGACGGCGTCGGCCAGGACGCCCGGCATGTCCAGCCGGCGGGCCAGGGCGACGGCCCGGTCGAGCGCGTCGCGGGCCTGGTCGAGGCGACCGAGCGCGAGCAGGGCGGCGCCGAGCCCGGGCAGCGACTGCGCCACCAGCCACGTCTCGGCGCCGCGGTCGGTCGACCGTGCCTCCCTGGCGAACCAGCGCGCCGCCGCCTCCGGGTCGTCGCGCCACAGCTGCAGGAGCCCCATGGCCCGCGCCATCCCGGGCACGAACACGTCGGTCCCGGCGTCCTCGACGAGCCGCACGACCGGCCGCAGCAGCCGCAGGCCGCCGTCGACGTCGCCGGAGAGACCGTGGACGATCGCCAGCGTGCCACGGGTGCTGCCGACCCTGAGGTGGTCGCCGAGCGGCTCGGCGACGTCGACGGCCCGCTCGGCGAGGCGCCGGGCCAGCTCGGCCCGGCCCGTGGCGAGCGCGCCGCCGGCCTGGAAGGCGAGGGTGGTCGCGGCGATCCCGGGGTGCCGGTGCAGGAGCCCCTCGACGGCGGCCGCCAGGAGCGGCTCGGCCTCCTGGTGGCGGTCCCGGAGGTGCAGGATGATCCCCTGGAGGGCCAGCGCGGCGTCGGCGACGAAGGCGTCGCCGGCGGCCTCGGCGGCGCGGAGGGCGTCGGCGGCGAGCGCCCAGGCACGACCGAAGTCGGTGTAGAACCGCCCGACGGCCGACAGCGTGAGGCAGAGGGCGCGGAGCCGCTGCTCACCCTGCTCGGTGGCGATTGCCAGGGCCCGCTGGGCCGCGTCGAACTCGAGCCCGAGCGGGCTTGCCGTGTCGGCGACCAGGGCGATGCCGGTCAGCAGGCGCGCCTGGAGCGCGGACCGGTCCTCCGGTGCCCGGTCGATGGCCCGCCGCAGGTACGCGAGGCCGTCGCGGCCGTGCCGGTGGAGGTGCCACAGCCACGACAAGCCCGCCGCCAGGCGGCGACCACGCTCCGGGTCGGGCGCCGCCAGCCCCCAGTCGAGGGCCGCGCGGAGGTTGTCGTGCTCCCGCTCGAGCCGGGTCCGCCAGGCGTCCAGGTCGCGCTGGAGCTCGGGTTCGAGCGCCTCGACCAGGGCCAGGAACCAGGCGAGGTGGCGATCGCGGACCGCCGCGGCCTCGCCGGCTTCGGCCAGCCGGTCGGCGGCGTACTGCCGGATCGTCTCCAGGAGGCGGTAGCGCGCCTCGCCGCCGCGCTCCTCGGCGACGACGAGTGACTTGTCGACCAGGCGCCCCAGCGCGGGCAGCACGTCGTCACCGGTGACGGCACCGCCGGGGGCGACCGCCCGCGCCGCCTCCAGGCCGAACCCACCGGCGAACACGCCGAGCCGGCGAAGGACGATCCGCTCGGGCTCGCCCAGCAGCGCGTGGCTCCACTCGATCGACGCCACCAGCGTCCGCTGGCGGGGAACGGCCCCCCGCGGGCCCCGGACCAGCAGGGCGAACCGGTCGTCGAGGCCGGCGACGATCTGGTGCGGGGTGAGCACCGGCAGCCAGGCGGCGGCCAGCTCGAGCGCGAGCGGGATGCCGTCCAGGCGCTGGCACATCGTCCTGACCACGGCCTCGCTCGACGCGTCGAGCCTGAACCCCGGCCGGACGAGGCCGGCGCGCGCGACGAACAGGGCGAGCGCGTCGTCCTGGCCGAGCGGGGGTACCCGCCAGACGGTCTCGGAGGCCACGCCCAGCGGCTCCCGGCTGGTGGCCAGCACCGACACCCCGGGGCCGGACCGCACCAGCGCCTCCGCCAGCTCGGCTGCGCCCTCGACCACCTGCTCGCAGTTGTCCAGGCAGACCAGCATCCGGCGGTCCCGGAGCTGGGGAGTCAACGACCGCAACGCGCCTTGCACGGGCTCGACCAGCACCCCGATCGCCGCCGCGGCGACCTCGGCGACCTGGGCGGATTCGGCGACCGCCTCCAGCTCGACCCACCGCACGCCGTCCGGCCACCGGTCGGCCTGGTCGGCGGCGAGCCGGGCGGCAAGCCGGGTCTTGCCAGCGCCACCCACGCCAGTCAGCGTCACCAGCCGCCGCCCGCGCAGCAGGGACGACACGGCGGCGAGCTCGGCCCGCCGCCCGACAAAGCTGGTGAGGTGGACCGGCAGCGTGTGGCGCGGTGTGCTGGTGTCGACCATGACCCCTCAGTCTGCCCCGATCGGCCACCCGCGGCCGCAACTTCGGCCACCTGGTCGATGTTCGGTCCGCGGAGCGGGGTCAGAATTCCACGGTTGCCATGCACGCGAGAATGTCCCGCACGTGGGAGGAACAGCGCTCATGCCCACCAGTGAATCGCGCTCGTCCGGACAGGCCGGCGTCGCCGCGCCGCTGACGGTCTCCACGGCCAACCCACGCTATTTCACGGCCGCGGCCGGCGGCACCGCCGACCGGAAGGCCGTCTACCTGACCGGCTCGCACATCTGGAACAACCTGCACGACGGCATGGGGCCCGGCCAGGGGTGCGCCGAGTCCCCCGAGCGGTTCGACTACGACGCCTACCTCGACTTCCTGGCCCAGCACGGCCACAACTTCATCCGGCTCTGGCGATGGGAGCAGTTCAGGTCCCAGGCCGCCGGCGGCGACTTCCACCTGTGCATGACCCCGCAGCCCTGGCCGCGAACCGGCCCCGGCGCGGCCAGGGACGGCAAGCCCAGGTTCGACCTGGACCGGTTCGACGAGGCGTTCTTCGAGCGGCTCCGCGACCGCGTCGTCGCCGCCGGCCGGCGAGGCATCTACGTCGCGGTGATGTTCTTCGACGGCTGGGCCCTGCACCTCAGCCCGGCGCCCGACCACGTCGAGGGGCACCCGTTCCACGCCGCCAACAACGTCAGCGGGGTCGGGATCGGCTCGATCCTGGACTACCAGGTCCTGCCGCTCGATCCACGTGTCGAGGCGCTCCAGGAGGCCTACATCCGCAAGGTGGTCGACACCCTCCACGACCTGCCGAACCTCCTCTGGGAGGTGGCCAACGAGTCCTCGGGCGGCGGGGAGGCCGACCCGGCCTTCGCCGAGCTGCTGGGGCAGGCGGGCACGCCCGAGTGGGGCGACTCGACGGCCTGGCAGTACTGGGTGATCGACACCGTCAAGCGCCATGAGGAGGCGATGGGCTACGACCGGCACCCGATCGGGATGACCATGCAGTTCCCCGTCCCCGAGCAGGCCAAGGTCAATGACCCGCTGTACGGCAGCCGGGCCGAGTGGATCTCACCCGGCTACGACGACGAGATCTTCGCCGACGGCGGCCACCCCGCGGCACCTGGCTCCCCACAGTCCCGCTGGCTGGAGGACCCGCCCCCCGCCGACGGCCGCAAGGTCGTGATCTCCGACACCGACCACTACGCACCCGGCCGCGGCGACGCCCTCTGGGCCTGGAAGTCCTTCCTCCGGGGCCACCACCCGATCCTGATGGACTTCGGGATCATCGGCGGCGTCGACCCCTCCGACCCGTCCGCGGGGGGGCCCATGTCCTACGCGGCCTTCGAGCCCGCCCGGTACGCGATGGGCGACACCCTGCGCTTCGCCGACCGGATGAACCTGATCGCCACCGAGCCTCGGGACGATCTCAGCTCCACGGGGTACGCCCTGGCCAACCCCGGTGAGGAGTACCTCGTCCTCCAGCCGGGCGCGACCGCCGACCCGTTCACCGTGCGGCTGCCGGCCGGCACCTGGACGGTCGAGTGGTTCGGCGTCGACAGCCGCCAGACCGTCGGGGCAGGCGACGTGACCCTCGACCATGACGAGCCCCTCGGCTTCACGCCTCCGTTCGCCGAGCCCGAACCGTCGGTCCTGTACGTGCGCATCCCCGGGTCCGTGTCGTAAGGTGCCGCGGACGCCGACTGTCGACCGGGGGGGCGAAGGTGGCGGGTCGTGGCCACGCCATGGCCGTGGTCGAGATCGTGCTGGCTGCATCGCTGATCTGGGTTGTGCCCGGAGCCCGGCCGGCCACACCCTCTGGTTCGGCCGCCCGACCCTGCGGTTCACCTCCAGATCGACCACGATCGACCTGGCGTACGCCAGGGCCGCGGCGATCCGTCCAGAGGCGCTGACCGACCAGTACGACCCCTACGGGTTCGTGGCCCACGCCTTCGGCCCGATCGAGGGGCATGCGTACACCAACAGCCTGGAAGCGTTCCAGCACAACTACGCCCGTGGCTTCCGGGTCTTCGAGTGCGACCAGGTCCTCCTGGCCGACGGGACCGTCCTGGTCGCCCATGACGGGCTGGAGGCCAACCGGTACACGATCCTGCGCAGCGACGATCTGCTCCAGCTGCTCGTCGACCACCCCGACGTCTTCCTCATCCCGGATCCCAAGTACGCCCGCCCGGCCATCTACCGCGCCTATGTACGCGAGGCCACCCAGATGGCCCGCTCGATCTGCTGGAGCGGATCATCCCTCACGTCGCCGACCAGGACGAGCTGGACGCACTCCGCGTCTTCTATCCCCTGCGGAACTACGTCCTGACCGCCAACGGCCGGCAGAGCCGCGCTTCCGGCCATCGTTCGCCGACGGGCTCAGGGCCGCCGGAGCGGTGACGTACGTGCACAGCCTCGACGACCCAGCCGCGATCCGTCACTTCTGGGAGCTCGGGATCGGGGTCTACTCCGACGAGCCGTCCCCGCCGCTGGACGAGGCCACCCACGACGTGCGGATGCCGAACTTCAACGAAACGGGGGCCATCCCACCCGCCTAGCACCCGTCAAGGCACGAGGAGGAGCTTGCCGCGAGCCCCTGGCTCGAGGATCCGGCGGTGCGCGAGCGCCGCCTCGCCCAGGGGCAGCTCCTCGCCGACCACCGGCTCGAGGGCACCGCCGCGCAGCTTGGCCGCCACTCCCGCGAGCGCGGCCGCCGTCTCGGCCTCCGAGGCGTTCCACAGGGCGGTCCCCATGACGGTCGCCTCCTTGATCATGGTGAGCCGCGGGGTGAGCTCCAGGCGACCTCGGCTGCCGACGACCACCACCCGCCCGCCGACGGCCAGCACGCCCAGGTCCTGTTCCAGGTTCACGTCCGCCAGCATCTCCACCACCACCGAGACCCCGCGGCCACCGGTGATGCCGGACAGCTCGTCCAGGTATCCGGGCGCCGAATGGTCGAGGACGTGGCCGGCGCCGGCCCGGCGGACCACCTCCATCCCCGCATCGGACCCGGCCGTGCCGACGACCACGGCGCCGGTGTCGGCGGCCAGCTGGGTGGCCGGGACCCCGACGCCACCGCTCGCGCCGTGGATGAGCACGGTCTCGCCCGGTTGGAGGCGGGCCTTCTGGAACAGCGCCCGCCAGGCGGTCACACAGGGCACCCCCACGGCCGCGCCCTGGCCGTACGACAGCCTGGAAGGCAGCGGATGGACCGCCGCCGCGTCCACCACGGCCAGGTCCGCGTACAGGCCGGAGCAGCCGGGCGCTCCCAGCGCCGCCACGAAGACCCGGTCCCCCGGCGCTACCTGGTCCACCCCGGCACCCACCGTGTCGACCACGCCGGCCCCGTCGAACCCGGGCGTCCAAGGCAGCTCCGGGGTGAAGAACGCGTAGGTCCCGGTCCGGATGTAGGTGTCGGCGGGGTTGACCCCGATCGCCTGCAGGCGCACCCGGACCTGACCGGCTCCGGGCTCCGGCACCGGCAGCTCCCGGTGCTCCAGGACCTCCGGCCCACCGAACGCCGACACCTGGATGCCGTGCATCAGGCCGGGCGCCTCGGCGGCTCGACGATCCCGGTGTCCGCGTACTCCAGCAGCGTCCTTCGTGGCGGGCTGAACATGTCCACCTCGAGACAGGAGGACTCCAGGGTGTGGGCGCCGTGCGGGACCCATGGCGGGATCACCGCCACGTCCCCGGGGCGCATGGTGCGCGACTCCCCGTCGATGTCGAACTCGAACTCGCCCTCGAGCACGACGACGATCTGCTCCTCCTCGTGGGCGTGGGTGGGTGCGACCGTGTGGGGCGCGAACCTCACGAAGTTGGCCATCGCGTTGCCGCCGAGCACCGGGCGGAACGCCAGGCCAGGGACGAACTCGACGGGGTCGATGTCGTCGACCCTGACGAAACGGCCCGGTCCCGTGGCCACACCATGGGCCTGGCTGCTGAAGTGGGCTTCACCGCCGCTGCTGGTCATCCAGGGAGCCTACCGAAGTTGACCCCCTTGCGGGTGACCTTCCTGCGGGCTTCGACGTCTGGCTGGATCCGCTCCAGTTCATGCGTTGCCCTTCTCAGGGAACCCGCGCCGGCGTACCTTTTGTAAGGATCCGCGCGTCGCGAGGAGGCGCCATGGGACCTGGTCGCCGGGAGGCTGTGGTGAGCGCCCAGCAGGCCAGGTCGGTTGATCACGCGTCGGTGCTGATCCGCCACCGGGAGGTACGAACCCAGGCCGAGCAGGCATTGGCCACCTCGGCCATGCTGGTTGAGCGGTGCCTGCGCGCAATGGCGCGGAGCCTGACCGTGCGCGGACAGGCAGCCGAGGCGTACGCCGACGCCCGCAACACCCGCCATGCGGCCGCCGACCGCCGACGGGCCGCCAGCGCCGGCCAGGGCGGTGGGTCGAGCCTTCTCGGGTTCGAAGTCGAAGGGCTGATCGACGGACAGCCGGTGGTTGCGACCTGGACCCAGGGCCGGCTCGTCTGCGACCCGGCACTCTTGGACCGCGCCGAGCTGCTGATCGACCTCCAAGAGGTGTTCTGTGACGAAGCGGGCCGGCCGCGCTATGTGGCCAGCCTCGAGGGCCCGGATATCGCGGTCGCGCTCACCCTGCTGCGCGCCTGCGACCGGGTGGCCGGGTTCAGCTTCAGCAGCCCCCACGCCGGGCAGGGCGACTTCTAGCGCCAGCGGCCGCGGTGGACCGCGTCCTCGAACGGGCGCCGGTTGGGTCGCTCGATCGGCGTCAGCGGACGGTCGGCGGGAACGCCCAGGGCGATCAACCAGGCGCAGAACCGGTCCTCGGGAACGCCCAGCAGGCGCCGCGCGAGCTCCTGGTCGCTGACCGCCGCGTGAGCGCTGCCGATGCCCAGGTCGGCGGCAGCCAGCATGATGCTCATGGTCGCCTGGCCCAGGTCGTACTGGATGAGGTCGCGGGAGCGGGCATCACCGGGGTTCGGGGCGATCAGCGCGATCGTGGCCGCCGAGCCGGCCACATGGCGCGCGCCGCGCCAGACCCTGGCCAGCTCGACGAGCTGTTCGCGGTCGGTGCAGACGACGAAGTCCCAGGCCTGCTGGTTGCCGGCCGATGGGGTACGTCGTGCGGCCTCAAGGATCTGGTCCAGGTCCTCGGGCGCGATCGCGCCCTCGGCATAGGAGCGCACGTTCCGCCGGGACCTGATCGCATCCCACGTCTCCACCTCAACCTCCAGTGACGCATCCAGATGGCCGGGCGAGCCTACCTCCTGACCCTCGCCGGCTGGGGGCGTCGGTACGATCGGTGGGGTGGCCGCCGGTGCCGGTAACGTTCCCGTGACGGTCCCGCGCGACGCTCGCTCCAAGAGGCAGCGGGCGGCTCGGAGGTGGCCGGCATGCGCGAACGACCACGGGGATCGGTAACGGATGGCCGGCCGGCGGCCGCGCCAGGGTGGCCGACCGGGCTGGCGTGGGCGTTGTGGGCGCTGACGCTCGCCGGGCTGGGCGGCGCCTTCTGGCTCGATCACCTGCTGCGCCAGGCCGGCGGTGCCGAGGTCGACCGCCTGAACGCGGCCGCCTACCCGGTGGTCCTCGCGGCGGTGAGCGCGGCGACGGTCGGGGCGGTCGTGGCCAGCCGTCGCCATCGCCACCCTGTGGGCTGGCTGCTGCTGGCGACCGGGCTGACGATGGTGGCCGACATTGTCGTCAACGGCTATGTGCGCTACGGGATCGTGGTGCGGCCCGGGTCGCTGCCCGGCGCGCGCTACCTGGCCGGGGTCTCGTTCGGCATCTTCCTGGTCTGGGTCTCGCTCGCCGGGTTCGTGCTGCTGCTCACCCCCACCGGGTCGCTGCCCTCGCCCCGCTGGCGGTGGTGGGCCGCGGTCGCCGCCGCCGGCCCGGTGCTGGAGCTGCTCAGCGCCACGATCGACCCGCAGCCGCTGTACCCGGAGCACCCCGAGGTCGGCAACCCGCTGGCGGTCTCGACCATGCGGCCGGTGCAGGTGGCCTTCGGCATCGCCGGCGGCGCCATCATCCTCATCTCGCTCGTCGTGGCGGCCGTCTCACTGGTGCTGCGCTACCGGCGGGCCCACGGGACCGAGCGACTTCAGCTTCGCTGGCTGGCCTTTGCGGCGGGCCTGGCGGCGGGGCTGCTCGTGGTCGCGGTCGTCGCCGGGCTGGCCGGCAGGGACGGCGTCGTCCTGGCCGCCCTGGGAGCCATGGTGGCGCTGCTGCCGCTGGCCACGGGTGCCGCCATCCTGCGCTACCGGCTCTACGACCTGGACCGGATCATCAGCCGTACGGTGGCCTACGGGCTGCTGACGGTGCTGCTGGGCGGCACCTACGCGGTCGTGGTGCTGGGCCTGGGGCGGCTGCTGGGCCGCGGCTCCAGCCTGGTTGTGGCCGCCGCCACACTGGTTGTGGCGGCGGTGTTCCAGCCCGCCCGCCGGCGGATCCAGGCGGTGGTGGACCGGCGCTTCAACCGGCGCCGCTATGACGCGGCCGGGACGGTGGCGGCGTTCGCGGCCCGGCTGCGCCAGCAGGTGGACCTGGACGCGTTGAACGCGGAGCTGCTAGGGGCGGTCGAGACCACCATGCAGCCCACCCAGGCGTCGATCTGGCTGCGACCGCGAGGGCAGCTGCCGGCGCCTGGTTCCGTGGGGTAGGAACTGCCACCAGGCGGTCAGGATGCCGGCTCATCGCGGACGGTCACTGGTTGTCAGCGCTCGACCGGGGCGCCGACCAGCGAGCCCCATTGCCGGCCGCTACCAGGAGGTCCTGGCGATGGGCCGGCGCGAGCTGGACGGGCTGGCACGAGTCGGGTCCAGGCGGGAGCAGGCCGACATCGTGCGGACGGCATCGGTGCTGACCATCACGATCGCCGCCCGCTTCGAGGAAGGGCTTGACCTCGCGCGGCGCAGCCATGCGCCCTCGGTCGACGCCAGCCACACCAGCGCATGCACGCCATATGGCCGGTGATGGCCGCGCTGTACCACCTCGGCCGGTGGTCGGAGCTCCTGCCCACCGTGGACGAGCATGTCGCCGCGTTCAACCAGGACCCGGCCGTCATCTGCCAGTTCGTGCGGGACGGGCCGGTGATCGGCGCCACGGTGCTGGCCCACCGGGGCGAGCTCGAGCAGGCCCGCCTCCTCGCACTCGCCTGAACGGCGATCGCGTCGACGACGTCGGCTAGCGAGCCGCGGCGCTCCGGTGGGGTAGCACCCAGCCCGGGCGTGGGAAGTGGCAGGTGTAGCCGTTCGGGTAGCGCTCCAGGTAGTCCTGGTGCTCCGGCTCGGCCTCCCAGAACGGGCCGGCCGGGGTGACCTCGGTGACGACCTTGCCGGGCCAGAGCCCGGACGCCTCCACGTCGGCGATGGTGTCCTCGGCGACCCGGCGCTGCTCCTCATCGAGGTAGAAGATCGCCGAGCGGTAGCTCGTCCCGATGTCGTTCCCCTGGCGGTTCAGCGTCGTCGGGTCGTGGATCTGGAAGAAGAACTCGAGCAGTTCGCGGTAGGAGGTCACCTCGGGGTCGAAGCTGATCTCGATCGCCTCAGCGTGGGTCCCGTGGTTCCAGTAGGTGGCGTTGGCGACGTCGCCTCCGGTGTAGCCCACCCGCGTCGAGATGACCCCTGGGCGCTTGCGGATCAGGTCCTGCATCCCCCAGAAGCACCCTCCGGCCAGGATCGCCTTCTCTCGCTTCTGGCTCATCGTCTCGCTCCCTCCGTCGTCGCGGCCTGGTGGATGGAACGCTCCGGCACCTTCGCGCATTCCCGGGCCCAGGCGCCGTTCGCCAGTCAAGCACTCGGAGGTGCGAGCCGACCAAGAACGGCGAGAGGGCGTTGGCGGCCAGTGAGGAGGTTGCGGTGGCGGGAGAGCGATACCGGCTGGTCACCCGGAGTGACTTCGACGGGCTGGTCTGTGCCGTGCTGCTCCAGCAGCTCGGGCTGGTCGAGGACATCCTCTTCGTGCATCCCAAGGACGTGCAGGACGGGCAGGTGGATATCGGGCCCGGCGACATCGCCACCAACCTGCCCTATGCGCCGGACGCGCACCTCGTCTTCGACCACCACAAGAGCGAGACGCTGCGCAACACCACCATCGCCCCCAACCACATCATCGACCCCGAGGCGCCTTCGGCCGCCCGGGTGGTCTATGCGTACTACGGGGGCGCCGAGCGGTTCCCGAGCATCTCGCCGGAGCTGATGCGTGCCGTCGACCAGGCCGACTCGGCGCAGTACTCACTCCAGGAGGTGCTCGCCCCCACGGGGTGGGTGCTGCTGAACTTCCTCATGGACAGCCGCACCGGACTCGGCCGCTTCCGCGACTTCAGGATCTCCAACTACCAGCTGATGATGCAGCTGATCGACGCCTGCCAGCGTCACGCCATCGACGACATCCTGGAGCTGCCGGACGTCAAGGAGCGCGTCGACCTCTACCACCAGCAGTCCGAGGCGTTCGTGGCCCAGCTGCGGCGCTGCAGCACCCTGCGGGGAAGCGTCGTGGTCGTCGACCTGCGTGAGGAGGAGGTCATCCACGCCGGGAACCGCTTCATGGTCTACGCGCTGTTCCCCGCCTCCACGGTGTCGATCCATGTGATCTGGGGCAAGCAGCGCCAGAACACGGTCCTCGCGGTGGGCAAGTCGATCCTCAACCGCTCCTCCGGCGCCGACATCGGCATGCTGATGCTGTCCTACGGCGGCGGCGGCCACGCCAACGCCGGCACCTGCCAGGTCGCCCATGACCGGGCCGAGCGCGTCGTCGAGGAGATCGTGGGCCACCTGAACGCCGCCACCCGGACCACCGTGTAACGCTCTAGGATCTCGGCGATGCGTTCCCCGAAGCGCGGATGAACCGACCGAGGCGACCGGGGTCCTCAGCCAGGACCGCACCGATGACCGTGGCCACCACGATGATGAACGAGCACGCCGACAGCCAGCTGAACAGCGTGAACGCCACCCCGAGGAGCCCGAACTGCCGCTGGTTGCTGACCACCACGCTGGGCAGGTAGAAGGCGGACAGTCGGCGCAGCGACGCGAAGCCGACCGCGGTGAGCAGCCCGCCGACAGCGAGCAGCCGCGGCCTGACCCGACCCGCGAGCAGGATCCACCCTGCGCCGGTCCACAACGCCCAGGCTCCGGCGAAGGTCACCACGTCCTCCAGGACCGAGCCGGCCGGAACGCCGCGGACCAGGCGGCCGAACAGGTACAGCAGCTCGATGTAGAGCGCGAGGCCGACCACCAGGGCCAGCGGGCGCCAGGCGGCCCGCAGCCCGACCGGCGGCAGCTGCCAGGCCAGCTGGTAGCTACGCTGCAAGGCCCGCGCGAAGCTGGTCGCGGTGAGCAGGGCGAGGACGACCCCCAAGACACCGATCGAGGCCCGCGCCGATGACGGCGGGGCCACGGCTGCCTGCAGCGACGACATCTGGGCGCCGCCCAGGCCGAGCTTGCCGACCAGGACCGTCGCCGGGCTGTCACCGCCCGGGTGCGGGCTGATGGTGCTCACCACGATGAACAGGGGCAGGATGGCGCTGAAGCCCTGGGCGCCGAGGATGACCGTGCGGTCGAGAAACTGGACCTCGATGAGGCGGCCGAGGATCCTCCCGGGTAGGCCACGCTGGGCGAGGCGCACGGCCGGCTCGACGCGGCGCCTGAGGTCGGCCATCCGGCTGGACTGGTCCACGCGCACCTCCGACCGTGGCTCCGGACGAGGGAGCCCGGGGCCCCGCCACCATCAGAGGACCGCACCGACAATACCCAGCGCCTCACCCGGAGCGGGTGACTTCCTGGCCATGGCTCAGGCGGCGTCGTGGAACACCAGGGCCAGGGTGTAGCGCTGCCCGGAGCGGATCACCGACACGCCGTGGCGGACGGGTGCGGCCGACCAGCCGCGCTTGGACGCCACCGGCCGGTCCCGGGTGGTGAACACCAGGCCGTGCCCCTGGGGGACGAGTATCGCGGTCCCGCGGGACTGGGCGCGGGGGCGCTGCTCCAGCAGCAGGAACTCGCCACCGGTGTGGTCGACGCCGGGGTTGCTCAGGTTGATCACCACCTGCAACGGGAACACCAGGTCGCCGTACAGGTCGCGGTGCAGCGCGTTCCAGTCGCGCTCGCGATAGCGCAGCAGGATCGGGGTGGACCTGGTCTGCCCGGCCGCGTGGCACATCGCCAGCCACGCATCCAGCGTGTCCGGCCACGGGGCGGGGCGGTCGAGCTTGGTCCACCAGTCGCGGGCGATCGGTAGCAGCCGCGGGTACAGCGCCTGCTTCAGCGGTTCGATCGGCTCGGGGAAGGGGCGGGCGAAGTACCGGTACTCGCCCTGGCCGAAACGGTGGCGTCCCATGTTGATGGTCGAGCGGAAATACTCGTCCTGGTCGTAGAGGGCGGCGATCCGCCCGGCCTCCTCCGGGGCGAGCAGCCGCGGCAACAGCGCGCCCCCGTACTCGTTGACCTCCTCGGTGATGCGGTCCCAGTCGCCGGCCTCGACACGGTCGGTCCAGCGGCTCGACGGCATCGCGACGGTGGTGGTGGTCATGCTGCCTCCAGACGCAGAAGGGTTTGCTTGGCTGCCGGCCCGCCGACGTAGCCGCCGACCGAGCCGTCGGAGCGGACGACCCGGTGGCAGGGCACCACCACGGGCAGCGGGTTGGTCGCGCACGCCGTGGCGGCGGCGCGCACCGCCCTGGGGTTGCCGGCGGCGGCGGCCACGGCCGCGTAGCTGGCCGTGTGGCCGTAGGCGATCTCGGACAGGTGGTCGAGCACCAGGCGGCGGAAGCCCGTGGACAGGCTGAGGTCCAGCGGCAGGTCGAACCCGCGCCGCCGGCCAGCGAAGTACTCGTCCAGCTCGTGGGCGGCGACCTCTAGCCGCCTGGGGGCGTGCAGGATCCGCGGGCTGACCCGCGCGGCCAGGGTCTCCAGCACCTGATCGTGGCCTTCGCTCGGGTAGGCGACCCGGACCAGGCCCGTCTCGGTCGCCGCCAGCAGCAGCGTCCCCACCGGCGTGTCGAGCGTGCGGTAGGCCACATCGAGCAGGCCGTGGGCGTCCGCGCGGTCGGCCAGCCGGTCGTGCAGACGGCGCAGCTCCGCCTCGGTAACGGCCGGGTAGGCGTCGAACAGGTCCTTGACCTCCCGGGGAGCGTCGCTGGTCATCGGGTCGTTCCTTTCTGAGCTGCGGTGCTCGGATAGTGCTTGCGCAGGTTGGCGATGCCGTCGGCGGCCGACCTACGGGCGGCGTCGGCACTGCCGCCGATCACCGCGGCGACCTCCTGGTAGGGCAGCCCCGCCAGGTAGTGGTAGACAACGGCCTCCCGTTGCTTGCGTGGAAGGTCGGCAAGGGCCGTCCCCAGGTCCAGGTCGCGCCCGTCGGTCCGCTGCGCCGAGGGACGCTCGGGGAGCTCCCCGACCGGCACGGCGCGGCGCGCTCCCGCACGGGTGGTGTCGATGGCCTTGCGGTGGGCGATCGTCACCAGCCACGCCTCGACGTTGGCGTCCTCCGGGAGCTCCGGGTAGGCCTTGAGGGCGGCCAGGAACGTCTCCGACCAGGCGTCATCGGCCTCGGCCGGACCCAGCACGGCGCGACACACGCGCAGGACCATCGGCCCGTGCCTCGCCACGACCGCTTCGAAGGGCTGTCTCATGCCTGGTAGACGTCCTGGGTCGGCCGAATGTGAGGTCGCGATCTCAGCACCGCTTGCAGCTGGTGGAGAGCTCGGGTCGTCGCGGGCACCACCTGTTCACAGCCGTGGGCCTACGACGGTGCCGAGGCATTCACGGCCAGGGCGTCGGCGACTGCCTGATCGGTCGGCGTGTTCATCCCCTCGGTCAGCGCGCGTTGGAACGCTTCTGTCCCGAGCTGCGCTCGCACGGCGGCGAGCCTGTCGTGGTGGAGCGATCGGGTCGACGGTGGGGCGGCCCCGAGCAGCTGGTGGAGTCGCTCGGCGGCGCCCCACAGCCGAACCGCCCTGGACAGCTCCGCACGATCGGCCGCCACGCTCGCCAGGCCCGAGAGGCACTCGGCGATGGTGTAGCGATCGCGCAGGTCTCGAGCGAGCTGGAGGCTCTCTCGCAGTGGCGGCACCGCGCGTTCGCTCGCTCCCTGGTAGACGGCGGCGAGTCCGAGCCCGGCCAGTGCCCATGCGGTGTGCGGTACCAGCCCGACCTCCCTGGCCAGGGTCAGGCCCTCCTCGTACAGCGGCACGGCCCGCTCGGCGTGGCCTTCACGCAGGGTCAGGGCGCCGAGGTTGATCAGGGTCAGGGCGACCCCGCGCTTCTCTCCAAGCGCCCGCCGCAGCGAGAGGCTCTCCTCCAGCATTGGACGGGCGCGCGCGAAATCACCCAGATGCTCGACCAGGTCGTCCCCACGGTTGTTGAGCGCGAGGGCGAGCACCCAGGGATCTCCTTGGCGGCGTGCCAGCTCGACGCCTTCCTCGAACAGCGAATCCGCGCGCCCGTGCTCGCCGAGCCTCCTGGTGGCCTGCGCGAGATGGCAGACGGTCACCACGACCCACTTGGCTTCGCCGCTCTGGCGAAGCAGGGCCAGGCTCTCCTCCAGCAGCGGCCGGGCCCGGCCCGCGTCCTCCTCGATGATCAACAACAGCCGCGACTTGGCCATCAGCGCCCGGGCTCGGCTCAGCGGCGTAGCCGGACCCGCCGCCAGGGCGGCGTCCAGCCAACGGTGCGCCTCGACGTTTTGGCCACGACCCTCCCAGTAGGCGCCGAGAGCACCCGCCAGCCGGGTGGCTGTCTCCGGATCGGGCAGCGCGATCGAATAGGCGAGCGCGGCCCGCAGGTTGTCATGTTCGAGGTCGAGCGATTGGAACCACCGCTCCTGCCCCGCGGTCCACAGCGCTGGCTCGGCCTGCTCGGCCATGGTGAGGAAATATGCCGCATGCCGAGCGGCGACAGCTTCGGCGTCCCCGCCGGCCCGCAGCCGCTCGGACGCGAACTCACGGAGGGTCTCCAGGAGGAGCAGACGTGGCCTGGCGTCATCCTCACCCTGCCGGCGCACCAGGCTCTTGTTGAGCAGTGAGGCCAGGCCGTCCAGCACGGCCATGCCAAGGGCGCCTCCGTCGTCGCAGACCGCCTCGGCCGACTCCACGGTGAAGCCGCCAGCGAACACCGACAGCCTCGCGAACAGACGTTGCTCGGCGGGGTCGAGCAGGCCATAGCTCCAGTCGATGGTCGCTCTGAGCGTCTGCTGGCGGGACGGCCGGTCCCGGGCCCCGCCAACCAGCAGCTCGAGCGGGCGCTGCAGGCGGACGCTCAAGGCCTCGGGGGGCAACAGCTTGACGCGCGCGGCCGCCAACTCGATGGCCAGCGGCAGCCCGTCGAGTCGGGCACAGATATCGGCAACTGCCGCTGCGTTCGCCGGGGTGATGACGAAGCCCGGCTGAGCCGTCCTGGCTCGCTCGGCGAACAACGCGGCGGCGTCCTGGCCGGAGAGCGGCGACAGGTGATACTCCTGCTCCCCGGACAGGTTCAGGGCCTCCCGACTGGTCACCAGGACCTTCAGCCTGGGACAGGCGACGAGTAGGTTGGCGACCACCGGGGCGGCTGCGACAAGGTGCTCGAAGTTGTCCAGCAGAAGCAGCAGCTCCCGATCGCGGAGCTCGTCTTGCAGGCGTTCCTCAAGCGGCTGCCCGCCAGCCTCCATGACCCCGAGCGTCTGAGCGACCGTCGGCCCGACAAGGAGCGGATCGCCGACCGGGGCGAGCGACACAAGCAGGACGCCGTTGCCGAAATCATCCACCAGCCGGCCTGCCACCTCCAGAGCAAGGCGGGTCTTGCCGGTTCCCCCGGTGCCGGTCAGCGTCAGCAGCCGGGTGGTGCTCGCCTTGAGCAAGTCCGCGACCTCGAGCAACTCCCGCTTCCGCCCTATCAACGCGGTCAGCTGCGCCGGCAAGTTGGTCGTCCGATGGTCCAGGCTGCGGAGGGGCGGGAAGTCGGGCGGCAGGTCCGCCACGACCACCTGGAACAGCCGCTGGGCCTCGGCGAGGTCTTTCAGGCGGTGCTCGCCGAGATCGCGCAGGACCGCCTCGGACGGCAGATCGACCCCGACCAGTTCACGGGTCGTCTGAGAGACGAGGATCTGGCCGCCGTGCGCCGCGGCACAGATGCGCGCGGCCCGGTGCAGATCGATGCCGACATACCCCTCGACTGTGGCCGTCGGCTCGCCGCTGTGAACCCCCATGCGAACTCGCACGTGCACGTCATCAGGCCACCTGTGGCGGGCGAGCGAGCGCTGCGCAGCCACCGCCGCCGCCACGGCGTCCCTTGCCGTCGGAAAGGCCGCGAAGATGGCGTCGCCCTGGTTATCGACCTCCTGACCTCGGTACCTGGCGATCGCCTCCCGCAGCAGTCGGCGATGCTGCGCAAGGACGTCGCCGTATCGGTCACCGAGTCGTTGCAGCAGGCGCGTCGAACCTTCGATGTCCGTGAACAGCAGCGAGACTGTGCCGGTTGGCCACTCCGGCATACGCCCCCTCCCGCCCACTCCTGGCCTGGTGGGCAGGCCCGCAGGCCGGTTCCAATGATGGTGGTGGCAAGCCGCAAGGTAGCTACGCGCTCGTGAGCGGCTCGACACGGCGACCAGTGTAACGTCGACTGCTCACGGGACGGCCGTCCGCGATACGGCTACCACCATCCCTGTCGCTTGGCCCAGCGCAGCAGGACAACCGAGATGGCCAGCATCGCCGCCAGCACCACGGCCAGATGCGGGAAGTCGGTCTGGTCATTGACGATGATGTTCATCCCGTACACCGACGACAGGGCGGTGATCGGCAAGGTCAGGACGGCGATCAAGGCAAGGCGTTCGGCGGCGATGGTCACCTTGGTGTCGGTCCGGGCCTTGTAGAACTCGATGACCCCCTCCAGGTAGCGGATCTGGCCGTCGGCCACCCCGGCGACCCGGTCGAACTGGTCCACCAGGTCGGCGACCAGCGGCTGGCAATCAGGGGGGATGAACCGGGCCAGCGCCGCCATCCGCTGGTGGATCTGGTGGCCCAGGGTGGCCATGTTGGACACCGCCAGCAGGGCATGGCGGGTCCCGAACAGCTCCTCCAGGAACTGCTCGGGGTCGCCCAGATGCCCGGAGGTGACCCGTTGCTCCAGCGGCCACACCTCCCTGGTGGCAAGCTCGACGAATGTCTCCTGACCTTGGGCCAGCGCCGAGACGATGGCATAGGACAGCTCGAACGCCGAGCGGGGGCGCAGCCGGCCGGCCTCGATGCGCCGCCGCACCGCCCGGGTCTCCCGCAGGGCGGCCTCGGGAGTGACCGCCGGGTTGACCGGACCGTGCACGGTGACGAGGTAGCCGGGGCCGATGAACTGGTCCAGCTCCACGTAGTGAACGTGGCCGCCCGTGCCGAGCTCGGGGGCGTGCAGGATGACGAAGATGTGGTCGCGGTAGGCCCGGACCTTGGGCACGGCGTTGCGCTCAACGCAGGCCCGGATGGCGAGGGGGTGGAAGTCGAAGACCTCGGCCAGCACCCGGGCGGCCTGCTCGTCACAGTCAGGGATGTCCACCCAGACCAGCCCGTCATCGCGCTCCAGCAGCCCCCTCAGCGCCTCGACCGGATGCTGTTCGACACCGTCATCGGACACGAAGTTGACCTCGACCCCAGTTGCCACACGAACGTCCATCCCGCCCGCCACCTCCATGAAGAGAGTGCCTGGGCCAGTCTGCGCCGCCGTCAGCCCGGGGGTCAGCAACCTGGGTAGCGCCTGCAGGCGGGGAAGGCGACGGACTCGAGCGTTGGGCAGCCCCCCCTTGGGGCGTCAGGACGCCATCGCGGGCACGATCCCGAGCTGCTGCAACAGGCCCAGGTCGTCGGTGCGGCCCCAGCGCTCCACCAGCTTGCCGTCCTGGACACGGAAGATGTTGATACCGGCCAGGACGACCTGACGTCCGGTCGGGGGAACGCCCAGGACCTCGCCCTGGTGGGTGCCGCGAGCGGTGAACCGTTCGGTGACCAGGTCGCCCTCGGCAATCAGCGCCTCCAGATGGCTGTGCCAGTCGGGGAAGCCGTGGCGGAAGACCTGCCCGATCCGGCGGAACCCTTCCCGGTCGGGCGCGAAGCCGGGGAAGGGGTCGTGGTTGACGAACCCCGGCGCCAGGTAGCGGTCAACGGCGTCCAGCTCGCCCCTGGTGAACAACGCGTCGATGAACTCGGTCACCAGCGCCTTGTTGGTGGTGGGATCCGACATGACGGTCTCCTCTCGGGTGGGCTGCCCGTGCCGTCTGCAGCGGGCGCAGCCATCGTCGAGGTTGGCCGGCCCGCCGGTCGATGCCAGCAATCTGGGGTTCTCCCAGCTGCGGCCACGGAGGACACTGCCCGGTATGGACCTCCAGGCATCGGTTGACCGGGCCGACCAGGAGCTGGTGCGGCTTGGCGAGCGTGGGCTGGACACCCGGACCTGGTTCCGCGCCGCCAACGCCCTGCTGGAACAGGTGGTGGGCTTCGACGGCTCCTGCTGGCAGACCAACGACCCGGCCACGACCCTGATCACCAGCCACCTGACCCTGAACCTGCCCAGCCGCTTCCCCCTGCTGGCCGCCAACGAATACCTGGCCGACGACGTCAACAAGTTCGCCGACCTGGCCGCCGCCCCCCACAAGGTCGGAGTCCTCAGCCGGGCCACCAACGGCCAGCCCCAGCACAGCCAGCGCTGGCAGGAGATGCTGCGACCCGGCGGCTTCGACGCCGAACTACGGGTCGCGTTCGTCGACCGCGACGGACAGTGCTGGGGGTCGCTGATCCTGGTCCGCGACCGCGGCCGACCCGACTTCGACCCTCAGACCATGGGTGCCGTCCAGCGGCTGGCCGGCACCCTCGCCGGTGGGCTGCGCCGCACGGTCGTCGCCCAGCAGGCCACCGTCGAACCGGCGACCCAAGGCCCCGGGCTGGTCGTCCTGGACCACCACGGCCACATCGAATCGCTGACCCCGGCCGCCCGCCACTGGCTGGACCACCTTGGCCAGGACCCACCGGTCCTCTCGGCCGTGGCCGCCACGGCTCACGCCAGTGGCCCCGCGCGGGCCCGCGTCCGCACCCCCAGCGGCCAGTGGCTCATCCTGCACGGCGCCCGCCTGGACGGCGACCCCCAGGGTCGGGTGTCGGTGATCATCGAACCGCCCCACCCCGACGAGCTGGCCCCGCTGCTGGTCGCCGCCTACGGGCTGTCGGACCGGGAGCAGGCGGTGGCCGTGCTGGTGTTCCAGGGCCGCTCCACTCGCCAGGTCGCCCGGGCGCTGCAGATCTCGCCCTACACCGTCCAGGAGCACCTGACGGCCATCTTCGACAAGGTCGGCGTCCGCAGCCGGGGGGAACTGGTCGGGCAGGTCTTCTCTCCGCCACTGCCTCCCAGCCATCCCCGACTGAGCAGCCAGCCCGGCAACCAGCCCGCTGCAGCACAGCGCCACCAGCGCTCGTTGCTGGGCCGTATGGTGGCGGGGCTCGACACGAACACCGATCCGATCGGAGCGTCGCATCTCTCGTCATCACGACCCTCACCAGCCACCTCTCGCCCTGTCCCAGCCGGTCGCGCTGGTCCGGCCGCGTCTGCGCGGGGTGTTCCACCAGTACGGGTTCCTGGTCGCGCTGGTGGCCGGGACGGTCCTGGTCTTGGGGGCACCGACCGCCACCGCCGCGGTGGCGGCGGCCGTCTATGCCGCGTCGGTGTGCGCCCTGTTCGGGGTGAGCGCGCTCTACCATCGCATCACCTGGACCCCGCCGGTGCGCCGCTGGCTGCGCCACCTGGACCACGCGATGATCTTCGTGCTGATCGCCGGCACCTACACCCCGATCGGGCTGCTGGTCCTGGAGGGCCCGCTGGCCACCTGGGTGCTGGTCGTGGTCTGGGGCGGCGCGGTGGCCGGGATCGCCCTCAACCTGGGCTGGCGGCAGGCACCTGGCTGGGTCGGGGTCGTGGTCTATGTGGCGTTGGGTTGGGTCGCCGTTGTGGCCCTGCCTCAGCTCCTGCGCCAGCTGGGGGTGGTCGGGACCGGGCTGCTGGTTGCCGGTGGCCTGGCCTACTCGGCGGGGGCGCTGGTGTATGCCCGTCGCCGACCCAACCCGGCCCCGGCCGTGTTCGGCTACCACGAGATCTTCCATCTGCTGGTGGTGGTCGGGGTGGCCCTGCATTTCGCCGCGGTCACCCTGGCCGTCCGGGCGGCCTGACCCAAGGCACCCGTCACCGAACCACGATGGGGCGGGTCACACGGTGTCCTGCTATCCTCCAGCCAGCAGAGGCTCAGGTTTGGCTTGCCGCCCAGTCGAGCTGGTCCCTTGCCACTGTCGCCAGCTGGTATCGGCTGGTCGATACCTCCAAGCTGCCGGAGGGAGGGACAACATCCATGCCGGTTGGAACCGTCAAGTGGTTCAACGCCAACAAGGGCTACGGCTTTATCAAGCCCGAGGACGGCAATGACGTGTTCGTGCACGTCAGCGCCATCCAAGACGGCGGCTCGCTCGACGAGGGGCAAGCTGTCGAGTTCGACATCACCCAAGGCCAGAAGGGGCCCCAGGCCGTCAACGTCCGACCGCTCGCCACCCAGTAGCCACCTGCCAGGACCACGCCGTCGGCCGTCCGGTGCGCGGCTGGCGTCCAGGCTGTTGAAGCTGGCTGGTCGATGCTGGACGAGGAGGCCACCATGGCCCCGCTGTTACAGTCCGCCACCACACCGTCGCAAGGCCGTGCCATCGTCACCGTGCGTGGCGATCTCGACTCGCACACCGCTGGGCAGTTCTGGCAGTACCTGAGCTACCTCATCGGCCAGGGCCACCATCACCTCGTGCTCGACCTGGGCGGCTCGATCTTCATCGACGCCGCCGGCGTCGAGGTCCTCGCCAAGCTGGCCGCCTGGACAAGCCACCTCGGCGGCGAGCTGGTGCTCCGGTCGGCCAACCCCGCCCTGGTAGAGCAGCTGGAACGCAGCCGCGTCGCCCAGGCCCGCATGCACCATCCCTCGTCAGGCGGCTAACCACCCGCCGGCTGACCTCAGCCCGGCCCGGCCCGTCGGCGCTCGGCCTCACCGTGCTCCCTGACGGCAACCTCCCGAGCCCGCTTCGCATGCTGCCTGGCCTGCTCGGCCAGCGGCCCGCCCTGGTCGGCGATCGTCTCGTGGACCCGCGCGACCTCCTCCTCGACCCATGCGACCTCCTCGGCCGCATTCGCTACCAGCTGCCTAAGGGCCTGGCTCTGGGCCAGTGCCTGCCTGGTCCGCGCAACCAGGGCGGATCGGCTGGGGTCAGGATCGGTCGCCACCTATGCCTTGTACCCCGGCAACGCGATCCTACCTCCACGATTTGCCCGGAGTGGGCCGACAACGGAGGCCCATCACCGGCGTGAAGGTACCCGCCTGGATCCCGGACCGCCTCCGGGACGGTCTCCGGGAGGACTTCCGGGTGGCTGCCGGATGTGGCGGGGCCCGGTCCGGGTGACGCTCGGGGCGACACCCGACACACCAGCAGGGAGCCGCCCATGCAGGCCGCCGTCGACAGCTCCACCGGCACACTCGCCGCCCAGGCGGTGGGGGTCACCAAGGTATACGGGCACGGGCCCGGCACCGTGACCGCGCTGGACGGCGTCACGGTCGGCTTCCAGGCGGGCACCTTCACGGCCGTGATGGGCCCCTCCGGCTCGGGCAAGTCCACCCTGCTGCACCTGCTCGGCGGCCTGGACATGCCCACACGGGGCCAGGTCCACCTCGAGGGCCGCGACCTGTCCCGCGCCGGGCACAGGGCGCTGACGGTGCTGCGCCGCGACCGCATCGGGGTGGTGTTCCAGGCGTTCAACCTGCTGCCCACCCTCACCGCCGCCGAGAACATCGGCCTGCCGCTGGCACTGGCTGGCCGCAAGCCCGATCCCGCCTGGCTGGCGCAGCTGGTCGGCTCCCTGGGCCTGGAGGGGCGGCTGGGCCGCCGGCCGGCAGAGCTGTCGGTCGGCCAGCAGCAGCGGGTGGCGGTCGCCCGCGCCCTGCTGACCAGGCCGGCGCTGCTGCTGGCCGATGAGCCCACCGGCGCGCTGGACTCGGCCAGCGGCGCGGACCTGCTGGGGCTGCTGCAGGCCACCTGCCGCGGGGACGGCCAGACGATCGTCGTGGCCACCCACGACCCCCGGGCGGCCTGCGCCGCGCAACGGGTCGTGTTCCTGGCCGATGGCCGGGTGGCCGGCGAGCTGGCCGACCCGACCCCCGCCGCCGTCCTTGACCGCATCAGGCGGCCAGCACACTGATCGACCCGAGGGAAGGGAGCCATCGTGCGCCACCAATCCGCCAGGCGCGGGGCCCGCAGGGCCGCGGCCGTCCTGGCCGTGCTGGCCGGCTGCGCGGCGACGCTGGCCGGGCTGATCGTCGTGCTCTCGACCACGGAGTCGCCCACCGAGGGACCGACCAGCATCGTGCTCGCGCTGGGCCTGCTCGCGCTGCCGGTGGTGCTCGCGGCCGTCCTCATCGCCCGCATCCTGGCCGGCGGCGCCGACCGCGACGACGACCGGTTCCTGCCGTGAGCGGCGCCGGTGCGGTGTGGGCGCTGGCCGGCAGGGGGCTGTGGGCGCACCGGGCGCGCTTGACGCTGTCGGTCCTGGCGGTGGTGCTGGGGGTCGCGTTCATCGCCGGGACGCTGGCGCTCACCGACAGCCTGACGGCCGGGATCGCCAACCTGGCACCGGAGCGGGCGACCACGACCATCCGGGCTGCCACCACCCTGGCCGAGGTGGCACGTCCGGCGCTGCCGGCCGACCTGCCGAGCCGCCTGCGCCGCCTGGAGGGGGTGCAGGGCGCGGCCGGCAAGGTCCTGGGTGGGGTGGAGCTCAAGCCGGTGACCGGCAGCGTCGAGGGGCCATCGCTGGGCCTGTCGTGGCCCGAGGACGCCGCGCTATCGCCCCTGGAGCTGGTGGCCGGCCGGCCCCCCCGTGCCGGGGAAGCGGCGGTGAGTGCGGGCTTTGCCCGCGGCGACCACGTGCGGGTGGGCGACGCGGTCCAGGTCGCCACCGCCCAGGGCAGCGGCGAGCTGCGGGTCAGCGGGATCGTGCGGGTCAACGGTCGCGACGGCGCGGGCCCGGCGGCGCTGGCGGTGTTCGACCTGCCCACCGCACGGTGGCTGCTGGGCGTGGCGGGTTACAACTCGGTCGACGTGCTGGCCGCGCGTGGTGCGCTCACGCCCGAGCGGCTGGCGGGCCTGGATGCGGGGCGCTTGGAGCTGGTGGCCCCCGCCCGCGCGGTCCAGGACGACAGCGCCGGGGTCGGCGCCTTCCTCGACACCGCCGCCGGGATCCTGCGGGGCTTCGGGATCCTGGCGCTGGTGGTCGGCTCCTTCCTGATCTTCAACACCCTGTCCATGCTGGCGGCGTTGCGGACCAGGGAGTTCGGGCTGCTACGGGTGGTCGGCGCCACTCCAGGGCAGCTTGGCCTGCTGGTCGTCCTGGAGGCCGCCGTGGTGGGCGGCGGCGCGTCGCTGCTGGGGGTGGCGGTGGGCGCCACCGCCGCCACCTGCCTGCTGGCCTGGCTGGCCAGCAGGCAGGTGCTCGTGGCGGGGCTGGCGGTGCAGCCGGGCACGGTGGCGTTCGCCGCGGCCGCCGGTGGCATCGTGGCGGTGGCCGCGGCGCTGCCCGCGGCGCGGCGCGCCGCCAGGACGCCGCCCCTGGGGACCCTGCACGAGCTGCCCACCGCCTCGTCCCGGCCGCGCGGGCGGGCGGCGGCCACGGCGGCCGCGGTTGGCGTGATGCTGGTGCTCGGCGGGCTGCCGGCGGCCGGCGGCATCGCCGTCCTCGCCGGCACCGGGCTGGTGCTGGCCGGCGCCATCCTGGGACTGCCGCTGCTGGTGCGGGTGCTGGCTGCGCCGCTGCGTGCCGCCGGCCGTCGCCTGGGGATCAGCGCCCTGCTGGGCCTGGAGAACGCCACCCGTAACCAGCGCCGCACCGCCGCCACCGCCGCGGCGTTGATGGTCGGCCTGGCCACCGTCGTCGGCGCCGCCACCTACGCCAGCACCTGGCGGTCCGCCACGACCGCGGCGCTCAACGGCGGGGTGCGGGCCGACCTGGTCGTCTATCACGCCACCGCCGTGGGCCAGGAACCCACCTTTGATCCGCAGGTCGCCGCCGACCTGCGCACGGTCGACGGTGTGCGGCAGGTGGTGGAGGTCCGCACCGGCAGCGCCCGCGTCCAGGGAGCCCGGACCACGATCGACGCCGCCGATCCCGTCACCCTGGGGCGGGTGCTGCGGCTGCGGCTGCGCGCCGGCGCCCTGGCCGACCTGCGGGAGGGCACGGTCCTGGTCGCCGCCCGACAGGCACGGCGGCACCGCCTCCAGGCCGGCCAGGACGTCACCATCGAGCTGCCCCGGGCCGGCCCCGCCCGCTACCGTATCGCCGGCGTCTACGACGACACGCCCCTGCTTGCCGGCTACCTGCTGCACCCCGACAGCTACACCACCGGCTATGCACGGCAGCGTGACCGGGCGGCCTACCTGCTGGTCGCCCCCGAGCTGCAGGCCGACCCGGCCGCGCGGCAGCGCGACCCCAAGGGCACCGGCGTGGGAAGCGTGCTGGCCCACCACCAGAACCTCGGCGTCAGCACCGCGGCGGACTACACCGCCAGCCTGCGGGAGGAGATCGAGTTCCGCAGCGCCCTGCTGCAGGGGCTGCTCTGGTTCGTGACCTTGATCGCCCTGCTGGGCATCGCCAACACCCAGGCCTTGTCGGTGCTGGAGCGCACCCGCGAGATCGGCCTGCTGCGCGCCATCGGCATGGGTGCCCGGCAGGTCACCCGCATGATCCGCGCCGAGACCCTGGTGGTCGGGCTGCTCGGCGCGGCGCTCGGCCTGCTGGCCGGGCTGGCCGGCGCCTGGCTGGTGGTGCGGGCGCTGTCGGGCTTCCCCGGCGCGCGGCTGGTGGTCCCGACCGCTGCGCTGCTCGGCGCCATGCTGGTGGCGGTGGTCGCCGCCGTGCTGGCCGCCCGGACACCGGCACGCCGGGCCGCCCGCATCGACGTCCTGCGCGCCATCACCACCGAGTGACGGCGATCGCCGTCCTATGATCGGCCTGTGGACCAGCCAGCATCCTCCACCACCGGCGCCCGGCCGCGGCCTGGGTGGCTCACCCTGCTGGTCTGCGTGGACGCTGTGGTCGTCGCCGGGTTCCTGTGGCTGGCCGAGCACACCTCCCCGCCGCCGCTGTCGCTGCTGGTCCTCCTCGGGGTGACCATCGTGGGGGTCCTGGTGGGCCCGTGGGCCTACCTGGCCACCAGGCGGCTGCGGGGCGATGCCGCGGCGGGCCGCATCCTGCGCGGCGTGCTGCTGGTGGGGGCGGCGCTGGCCGCGGCAGGGGTGGTACTCGCCGTCCTGATCGCGACCGGCGAGGCGGGAGGGCCGGACGCGGCCGGGTCGGTGGCGATGTTCGCGATCCTGGTCGCCGGGCTGCTTCTGCTGGTGGGGGTGGTGGTGCTGCCGTGGCTGTTCCTGCTGGCCCGCACCGTGGCCCGGGAGCGCGCCGCCCGGGTCCGCGCCGAGGAGCGCGCCGAGGTCGCCACCCACCTGCACGACTCGGTGCTGCAGACGTTGACGCTGATCCAGAAGCGCGCCAGCGACCCGGCGGCGATGGCGCGGCTGGCCCGCCACGCCGAGCGGGAGCTGCGCGGCTGGCTCTACGGGCCGGACCAGGGCGCGCCAGCCAACCTGGCCGGGGCGCTGCGGGCGGCCGCCGCCGAGGTCGAGGACCGCTTCGGGATCTCGGTGGAGCTGGTCGCGGTCGGGACCTGCCCGCTGGACGAGCGCGCCCGCGGGGCCGTGGCCGCGGCCGCCGAGGCGCTGGTCAACGCGGCCAAGCACGCCGGGGTCATGAAGGTCTCGCTGTACGCGGAGGTGACCGGGGACCAGCTGCTGGTGGCCGTGCGGGACCGCGGCTGCGGGTTCGATCCGGCCGGCACCGGCCGGGACCGCCACGGCCTGGCCGAGTCGATCGTGGGCCGGATGCGGCGGCTGGGCGGCACCGCCACCATCCACACCGCGCCCGGGTCGGGCACCGAGGTGGAACTGCGCCTGCCGCTGGGGAGCACCAGGTGAGCCGGGTGCGGGTGTTCGTGGTCGACGACCACTCCCTGTTCCGCAGCGGGGTGCGCGCCGAGGTCGAGCCGGCCGTCGAGGTGGTCGGCGAGGCCGGCGACGTCGCCGCCGCGGTCGCCGGCATCCGCGCCCTGGAGCCCGAGGTGGTGCTGCTGGACGTGCACCTGCCCGACGGCGGCGGCCGCGCGGTGCTGGACGCCGTCCTGGCCACCCATCCGGGCATGCGGTTTCTGGCGCTGTCGGTCTCCGACGACCCTGACGACGTGATCGGGATCATCCGCGGCGGCGCGCGCGGGTACGTGGTCAAGGCGATCTCCGGGCCGGAGCTGTGCGAGGCGATCTGGCGGGTGCACGCCGGGGACGCCTACTTCTCCCCGCGGCTGGCCGGGTTCGTTCTGGACGCCTTCCGGGGCGACGCCCCGGTGCCGCTGGACCCGGAGCTGGACGGGCTGACCCGCCGGGAGCGGGAGGTGCTGCGGCTGATCGCCCGTGGCTACACCTATAAGGAGACCGCCGAGCGCCTGCACATCTCCGCCCGGACGGTGGAGACCCACGTCTCGGCGGTCCTGCGCAAGCTGCAGCTGTCGGGCCGCCGCGAGCTGAGCCGCTGGGCCAAGGCCCGCAACCTCACCTGACCCGGCCACATAGCGGCATCAGCAGCGCTCGCAGGGGACATCGGCTGATCTCGAAGGGGACGAGACCGGGGATGCGGCGCGGCCAGGTCGATCCAGGACAGCAGGGGTATGCCGTGACGGTGAAGTCGACCGGGTCGCCCGCGAATGCGCTCTCGGCCTAAGGGCCTGGCCAATCGTCCGTCTGCCACCGTCATGAAGCGGGGCAAGCCACTTCTGAGGCCGGTTCACGCCCAAGGATCAAGGAGGTAGGCAAGACGAGCGACAGCGGCACCTGACATGCCCGCTGACCTGCGGTTTGGAGCCCGAGGTCGGATTCGAACCGACGACCTTCCGATTACGAGCCTGACGTTCGGCGTCGCCCTGGACGGCTCCAGACGGATCTGGGCTGCTCACGCTCTGGCTTCTGCTCGATCCGGTTGCGGCGCCTGCTCAGCGGAGCAGCTCCTCGACGACCTCGTCGACGTCACGGCCCGGGCCAGGGAACAACTCGTCCCAGCGGCCCCCCTCGACCAGGCGCTTCTGCCGCTGCCAGGACTCGCCACCGTGGTCCTCCAGCCGTGCTGCCCGCCACCACCGTTCCACGACGTTGCCGAGTGGGCCATAGTCGCCCATGGCCAGCGCCCGCTCGGTCGCCTCGCGCAGCTCCTGCTCGTACCGCTCGCGCTGGGTGGCGGGTAGGTGTGCGCGGGTGTAGTCGACCCGTTCGCCGATGTTCAGCTCCTGCCTAGTCGGGTCGGCCGTCACGGCTCCCCTCTCATCAGCGCTGCAAGAGTGTCAAGCCGTCCGCTCACCATAGGTTAGCGAAGCCGCCAACAAGATGACCATGGCCGGCGGCAGAGCACTTGCGGAGCGAGGCGGGGCGGGTCTCCCGAGGCCAGGTTCGTGCCATGCTGCTTTCGCCGGAGACCTGCTCAAGCCAGGGCCGTCCATGCATCCGGCGGACGAACACGTATCGACCTGGCTGACCTGTGCGAGCACTCGCGCTAGGACCCGGGCCTCGCGTACTGTCCAACGGGTGGCAGAGGTGGCATTTCCGGGTGGGGAACGGGTCCGCGCCGCTGAGGTGATGGCGGCGCTGTCGCTGGCGACGGACCTCGGGATCGGGGTTCCGCTGGAGCACGGCCTGCAGAGCACGCTGGTGGCGATGCGGCTGGCCGAGCGGTTGGGCGTCGACTCGGACACGGCGTCGCAGGTCTACTATGCGTGCCTGTTGTTCTACGTCGGCTGCACCGCCGATGCGGAGGTCGCCGCCGAGACCTTCGGCGACGATGACGCGCTGACCACGTATGCCATGCCGGCCAGGTTCGGGTCGAGGCCCGAGATGATGGCCGGAATGATGCGGGCACTCGCCAGCTCGGGCAGTCCGGCGTGGGTGCGGGCGATGCAGATGGCGCGGGGCATGCCGAGGGCGGCCCGGGAGTTCAAGGGCCACATCACCGCGTTCTGCGAAGTGGCCCAGATGCTGACCGACCGGCTCGGCCTGCCCACCTCCATGCAGGGCCTGTTCGCGTACCTGGTCGAGCGCTGGGATGGCAGGGGCCTGCCCGGGCGTGTCAGGTACGAGGAGATCCCGTTGCCGGTGCGGATCGCCTCGGTGGCTCGCGATGCCGCGTTTCAGCGCATGTTGGGCGGCGCGGAGTTCGCCGCAGGGGTGGTCCGCAAGCGGGCGGGAGGCGCGTTCGACCCGGACGTGGCCACCCCGCTCGCCGACGGGGCCGCGGAACTCCTGGCCCTCGATGTCGATATGTCCGCCTGGGAGGAGACACTGGCCTGCGAGCCTGGCTCCCGGTTGACCTTGGAGGGTGAGGCGATCGACCGTGCCCTTGGGGCGATGGGCGACTTCGCCGACCTTGCCTCGCCGTATCTGGTCGGCCATTCCGCCGGGGTCGCCGAGCTGGCCACGGCGGCGGCACGGCAGTGCCGTCTCGACGCCGCCGACCTGGTGCAGGTCCAGCGTGGCGCGCTGGTGCACGACCTCGGGCGGGTGGCGGTCCCGGTCCGCATCTGGCAGAAGGCGGCGCAGCTCACCTCGGACGACTGGGAACGGGTCCGGCTGCACGCCTACTACTCCGAGCGCGTCCTCACCCGCTCTGCGTTCCTGGCCGCGCTTGCACCCGTGGCCAGCTTCCACCACGAGCGACTCGACGGCTCGGGCTACCACCGGGGAACCGCCGCCGCGGAGATCACGCCGTCCGCGCGCCTGCTCGCCGCCGCCGACGCCTACCACGCGATGACCGAGCCGCGGCCGCACCGGGCGCCGCTCGCGCCCGGACAGGCCGCCGAGACTCTCGGCCGGGAGGCCGGTGCTGGAAGGCTGGATCCCGACGCCGTGACCGCGGTGCTGGAGGCAGCCGGGCAACGCGTCCCACGACTCGAGCGGCCGGCGGGGCTGACCGAGCGCGAGGCCGAGGTCGTGGCCCTGCTCGCGCGCGGCTTGCAGACCAAGCAGGTCGCGCGGCGGCTCGGGATCTCGGTCAAGACCGCCGACCATCACGTCCAGAACGCCTACGCCAAGATCGGCGTCTCCACCCGCGCGGCGGCCGCGCTATTCGCCATGCAGCACGGGCTCACGGCCTGGGGAGAACTCCCCATCGGCCGCACCCGCGACCGCTCGTAACGTTGCTGGCAGCAAGGGAGCGTGACCAGCGGGAGGCGAGCATGCCCGAGCGTGAGCCAGAGCACATCCAGACCGTGATCATCGGCGGCGGCCAGGCCGGCCTGTCGGTCGGCCACCACCTGGCCAGGCGGGGACGGCGGTTCCTGATCCTGGACTCGGGCCAGCGGGTCGGCGACGCCTGGCGCAAGCGCTGGGACTCGCTGCGGCTGTTCACCCCGGCCCGGTACAACGGGCTGGCGGGGCTCCCGTTCCCCGCTCCGGCTCACTCGTTCCCAACCAAGGACCAGGTGGCCGACTACCTGGAGGCCTACGCGGCCCGGTTCCAGCTGCCGGTTCGAACCGGCGTCCGCGTGGACCGGCTGTGGAGGGACGACGGCAGGTTCGTGGTCGCCGCGGGCGACCGGCGCTGGGAGGCCGACAACGTGGTGGTCGCCATGTCGAGCTTCCAGGTCCCCCGGGTGCCCGCCTTCGCCACCGACCTCCGTCCCGAGATCGTCCAGCTCCATTCGGCCGGCTACCGCAACCCTTCCCAGCTCCAGGACGGCGGCGTGCTGGTGGTGGGAGCTGGCAACTCGGGAGCCGAGATCGCCCTGGAGGTCGCCGGCCGGCACCCGACCTGGCTGGCGGGCAGGGAGTCCGGCCATGTCCCGTTCCGGATCGAGGGTGCGGCGGCGCGGTTCGTCTTCCAGCCCCTGCTGTTCCGGTTCGTCGGCCATCGCGTGCTGACCGTGGACACGCCGATTGGCCGCAGGATGCGCCCGAAGCTCATCTCCCACGCCGCGCCGCTGGTCCGGGTCAAGCCCAAGGACCTCGCCGCCGCCGGCGTCCGGCGCATCCCCAGGGTCGTCGGCGTCCGCGACGGCCAGCCCCTGCTGGAGGACCGGCGGATCCTGGAGGTGGCCAACGTCATCTGGTGCACCGGGTTCGTTCCCGACTTCTCCTGGATCGACCTCCCGGTGTTCGGGAAGAACGAGCACGAGCCGACCCACTACCGCGGGATCGTCGCCGACCGGCCGGGCCTGTACTTCGTCGGGCTGCACTTCCTCTACGCCATGTCGTCGGGATTCCTTCCCGGCGTCGACCGCGACGCCGAGCACATCGTCCACGCGATCCTGGCGCGAGCGGGTGGGACACCCGGCCGTCCGAGCTCGACGGCCGACAACGACATCCGCCACCCGATGCCGGCAGGATGAATCCGGTCGTGCTGGCGGCGACCCAGGTTGTGGTCATGCGCGAGGGGCGCTCCCTAGAACGACGGTTCGGGGATGCGTACCGAAGCTACAAGACCTCGGTCCGCCGATACCCAATAAGCGGGGCGGGCCTTCCCGAGGCCCAGCTCGCGCACATGGGATGATCAACGAGGCAAGCAGTGCCGCTGGCGGGAGGGCTGTACATACGCCTTGACCTGCGGTTTGGAGCCCGAGGTCGGATTCGACTGGATGATCATCGAGATAATCAAGGCGCATCCGACACAAGATCTGATGGCAAGGCAATCGGGCTGACGCACGTAGTGGATGTCAAGAGCCCAGCAAGGCGAGCGGCCGAACCACCGGCGTGATTCGTCGACCATCAGGGGCCGGGGTCAGGCGGACCAGGGATTCGGGCTGCTGGGTCAATGGTCGGCCTGTTCGCCATCGCCGTCGGCGTCGGTCCCCATACCGGGCCCGACGTCGCCTACCACCTCGGCATCTTGGCCGTACTGGTCTGGGTCTGGTCGTCGCTGCGCGAACACCGCCGGCGATTCCAGGCGACACGCGTGATCAGATCGCCAGACAGCCCGTCAAGGTGACCGCCACGCTCCGATCCGCTGATGCGTCCGCGGCCAACTCCTCGTGTCGCGTCGGACGTTCGGAACGCATGTCCCACGACCACGGCTCGGGCGCGTCGGCCATCGCGCCTCCTCGACCCGTCAGCGGGTGGCGCGACGAGCCGGCGGTGCACCTCGCGGCGCGCGGTCGACCTTGGCCGTGGCCGGTGGCTTGGTCGGGCCTACGGCCGAGGTGTTGCTGTGATACGTCCGGGGTGGTAGTGGCGGGTACCTCCCAGGGCGGATTTCGGCGATCCCAGCGGGTCGTATCGTGCTCGGCATGGAGGTCGCCCGTTGGCGGGGGGTCGGCCGGGTCCTGGTGGCCGACCTGCTTCCGGCCGTCGCCGTCGGGGCGGTGATGGGGTTGGGGTCGGGACCGGCGGCCAGGGGGGAGGTGCCGCCGCGTCGGCCGCTGGACCTGTTGGCCTGGGTGCTGATGGGGGTGGCGGCGTCGGTGCTGGTGGGGCGGCGGCGGTGGCCGCTTGGGGTGCTGGCGGTCACGGTCGGAGCCAGCGTCCTCTACCTGGCGCTGGAGTACCCACACGGGCCGATCCTCGTGGTGATGAGCGTGGCGATCTACTCGGTCGCGGTCAGGTTGCCGGTGGGACCGTCGTTGGTCGCGTGCGGCGTGACCCTGGTGGCCGTGGTCATTCCCGACATGTTGGTGATCGACCCGGAGCGGCTGCTGGTCGAGGTGCCGTTGCTGCTAGCGGTGCTGTCGGGGCTGCTGCTGCCGGCGTGGGCGATCGGCACGGTGGTGCGACTGGGCCGGGAGGCCGAATGGCGTGCCCACCAGGACGAGACGCGGCAGCGCGCCTATCAGGAGCGGCTGCGGATCGCTCGGGAGGTCCACGACGTGGTCGGGCACAGTCTGGCCGTGATCAACCTGCAGGCCGGCGTGGCCCTCCACGTGGTGAGCAGGCGCCCCGAGCAGGCCGAGGTGGCGCTTGAGGCGATCAAGCGGTCCAGCAAGGACGCGCTGGAGGAGTTGCGGGGGACGCTGGCGGTGTTCCGCCAGCCCGACAACGGGGGCGGGCCATGGTGGCCGGCGCCCGGGCTCGGCCAGCTCGAGGCGCTAGCGGCAGCCATGGCCGAGGGAGGCCTGCCGGTCCAGGTGGCCGTCACCGGCCAGCGTGCCGGCCTACCCGCGGCCGTCGATCTGGCCGCCTACCGCATCGTGCAGGAGTCGCTCACCAACGTGGTCCGCCACGCCGGTTCCGCCACCGCCACGGTGCGGGTCAGCTACCAGCCCGACGCGCTGGTCCTGGAGGTCGCCGACACCGGCGGCGGCCGGGCGTCGGGCGCTGCGCGGCCGGCCGGGCATGGCATCGAGGGGATGCGCGAACGCGCGGCCGCGGTCGGCGGGACGCTGCAGGCGGGCCCGGATGGCGACGGTGGGTTCCGCGTGCGGGCCAGCATGCCGCTGGGGACGGGTCGCCGATGATCCGGGTGGCGGTCGCCGACGACGAGGCGCTGGTCCGGTTCGGCCTGCGGGTGCTGTTGGAGACCGAGGACGACATCGCCGTGGTCGGCGAGGCCGACGACGGACAGACCGCGGTCGAGCTGGTGCGGCGCACCCGCCCGGACGTGGTGCTGCTGGACGTGCGGATGCCGGACACCGACGGGTTGCAGGCGCTGCGGGCGATCATGGCCGCCCCCGAGCTGGCAGCCACCCGGGTGATCATGCTGACCACCTTCGAGCTGGACGAGTACGTCTTCGAGTCGTTGCGCGACGGCGCCAGCGGCTTCCTGATCAAGGACACCGAGCCGGCAGAGCTGCTGCGTGCCGTGCGCGTGGTCGCCGACGGCGGCTCGCTGCTGTCGCCCGGCGTCACCCGCCGGGTGATCGGTGAGTTCGTGGCCAGACGGCCGCGCCGGCCGGCGCCGCACCCGGGCCTGCGCACGCTCACCGAACGGGAACGCGAGGTGGTGACGCTGGTGGCCGAGGGGCTCTCCAACGGGGAGATCGCCGAGCGGCTGGTGATCAGCCCGGCGACCGCGCGCACCCATGTCCACCGGGCCATGAGCAAACTGCACGCTCATGACCGCGCCCAGGTGGTGGTGGTCGCTTTCCAGTCGGGCCTGGCCAACCCGGACGCACGCTGACCGGCCGGCTGCACGCTGCGCCGTAGGTGCGGTACCCCCGATGTGCAGCACAGGTGTCGCTTGCCAGGCGACGACGGGCGTACGCCCCCAGCCAAACACTGCGGTTGGCAACGACCCTGCGGATCCACCGAGGTGACCGATGATCGCGTCGCATGTCCTGCCTGTGCTCGTGGCCTTCGAGAGTGATGGGTGGCGGCGTGGATGGGGGTCCGGCGGCGGATGGGCGTGGCTGTGGGGGCCGATCGTGCTGCTGCTGTGGGCGGCGCTGATCGCCACCGTGGTCTGGTTCGCGGGCCGCGGCGCCCGGCCCCGCGAGCGCTCTGGCATCGAGTGGGCCAGGGACACGCTCGCCGAGCGCTATGCCCGCGGTGAGCTCACCACCGACGAGTACCGGGAACGGCTGGAGCAGCTGCGGTGAGAAGACGCCAGGTGGCTGCGCACACCCTCACAGGCCTGGGAGGCATGGAATGAAGCGGGCAACGACTGCGACAGCGGCGGCCGTGGCTGGTCCAGGCGTGGCCGCCCGAACGGTGGACGTCTGGAAGGTGTACGGCGACAGCGAGGCGACCCGGATCGATGCGCTCGCCGGCGTGACCCTGGACCTCCAGCGTGGCCGCTTCAGCGCGATCATGGGCCCGTCGGGGTCGGGCAAGTCGACTCTGCTGCACTGCCTGGCCGGGCTGGACCGGGTAACCGGCGGCCAGGTGTGGATCGGCGACGCCCAACTCGACACCCTCGGCGACCGTGCGCTGACCCGACTGCGCCGCGAGCAGGTCGGGTTCGTCTTCCAGCTGTACAACCTGCTCCCGACGCTGACCGCCGAGGAGAACATCACCCTGCCGCTGGCGATCGGCGGTCGCCAGCCGGACCGAGCGTGGCTGGATCTGATCGTGGGGACCCTTGGGCTTGGCGACCGGCTCGGCCACCGGCCGGCGCAGCTGTCCGGCGGGGAGCAACAGCGGGTGGCCTGCGCCCGCGCGCTGGTCACCCGACCGGAGGTGGTCTTCGCCGACGAGCCCACCGGCAACCTCGACTCCCGCGCCGGCGGCGAGGTGCTGGGGTTCCTGCGCCGCTCGGCGCGTGAGCTCGGCCAGACCGTCGTCATGGTCACCCACGACCCGACCGCGGCCGCCCACGCCGACCGGGTGGTGTTCCTGGTCGACGGCCGCATCGCCGGCGAACTGGCCGACCCGACCCCCGAGCGCGTGCTGGAGCGGATGAAGCACCTCGGTGGGAGGGAGGCGTGATGTTCAACGCAACCTTGAAAAGCCTGCTGGCCCGCAAGCTGCGGCTGCTGCTGTCGGGGCTGGCGGTGGTGCTGGGGGTGATGGCGGTCTCCGGCGCGCTGGTGCTCACCGACACCCTGGGCCGCTCGTTCGACGCCCTATTCGAGACCGTCAACCAGAACCTCGACGTACAGGTCAGCGGCCCCCAGAACGTCCAGGACAGCGAGCGCGGCGGTGACCCGGTGACAACCCCAATCCCCGCCTCGGTGGTCGGCAAGGTCGCCGCCGTGCCCGGGGTGCACAGCGCGATCGGGGTGGTGATCGCCGACGGCGCCCGGGTCATCGGCCCCGACGGCAAGGTGATCGGCAGCGCGGGACCGCCGCGCTTCGGCGTCGGCTGGCGCGGCGAGGTCGGCTTCACCCAGCTCCGCGAAGGCCGCGGCCCGCAGGCGCCCCAGGAGGTCGCCATCAGCGCCGGCCTCGCCAAGCAGGGCGACTTCAAGGTAGGCGACAAGCTCGGGGTGCTCACCCTGCAACCGAAGAAGACCTTCACCCTGGTGGGGATCTTCGGCTACACCGGCGGCCGGGACTCGCTGGGCGGCGAGACACGGGTGGCGTTCACCGAACCGGTCGCCCAGCAGCTGCTGCTCGGCAAGCGGGGCGTGTACAGCGTCGTCAACGTCCAAGCCCAGCCGGGAGTCTCGCCGGCCAAGCTGCGTGATGCGATCAAGGTCGGGCCGGGCGGCAGCTACGTCGTCCGCACCCGCCAGCAGGTCGCCGCCGACCAGGCCGGCGACGTGGAGGCGTTCCTGGGCTTCATCCGCGCCTTCCTGCTCGGCTTCGCCGCCGTCGCGCTGTTTGTCGGCGTCTTCCTCGTCCTCAACACCTTCTCGACCCTGGTGGCCCAGCGCACCCGGGAGCTGGCGCTGCTACGGGCGCTGGGCGCCGGCCGCGGCCAGGTCCTCGGCTCCGTGCTGGTCGAGGCCGTCGTGGTCGGCCTGCTGGCCGCCACCATCGGTCTGATCGCCGGCCTGGGAGTCGCCACCCTGCTGCGGGCGGTCATGGAGGCACAGAGCGGGCTGCGGTTCCCCGACGCCAGCCTCACCCTTCCCATCGCCGCCATCGTCGCCTCCTACCTGGTCGGCGTGCTCATCACGGTGGTCGCAGCGCTGCTGCCGGCGCTGCGGGCCTCCCGGGTTCCGCCGATGGCGGCGCTGCGGGAGGCCGCCATCCCGGACAAGCCGCTCACCACCCTGACCGTCGTGGGCGCGGCCCCCACCCTTCTCGGTGTTGTCGCCGTCGGCGCGGCGCTGTTCGGCGACCTCGGCGACGCCACCCTCCCGGTCCTGCTCGGCGGCGTGCTGCTGACCTTCGCCGGCATCGCCATGCTGACGCCTGCCATCAGCCGACCCACCGTGGCGGCGCTCGGCCAGGCGCTCGCCTGGTCGACGCCTGGTGAGCTGGGACGGCGGAACTCGGCGCGTAACCCCCGACGCACCGCGATCACCGCGGCCGCCTTGATGGTCGGCATCGCGTTGGTCACCGGGGTGAGTGTCCTTGCCAGCTCGCTGGAGGCCAGCCTCCAGGGCGTGGTCCGCCAGAGCCTGGCCGCCGAACTCATCATCTCCGGCGACGAGGGGGGCCGCTCGGCGGCGACCTACGACCCTGCCGTGATCGACCAGGCCAAGCGGCTGCCCGGGGTGGCGCAGGCGGTCGCGGTCCACGCCGACGTCGCCCGGCTCGGCACCGACAGCACCGACGTCGCCGGCGGCGACCTCCCCGCGATGGCCGACATCTTTCGTTTGCAGGCGACCGCGGGCCAGCTGCGGACCCTCCAGCGGGGCGAGCTGGTGGTCGACGACGAGCTCGCCAGGAGCCGTGGCCTGTCGGTCGGCGGTACCGTCCAGCTGACCACCCAGCGGCGCGGCCCCCAGCCCTACACCGTCGTCGGCGTCTTCGAGCGGTCGCGGCTGGTGCCCGGCCCGCTGCTGCTGTCGCTCGATGATGCCACGGCAGCCTTCCGCTCGCCGCAGGCCAACTTCGGGTATGTCCGCCTGCGACCGGGCGCCGACGCCGATGCCGTCCAGCGGCGGGTGGCCGCGCTGCTGGCCGACAGCCCCGAGGTCGGCGTCCGCAGCCAGGCCGACTTCCTCGCGCAACTGACCAGCCAGGTCGACACCGCCGTGGTGATGCTGTACGTCCTGCTGGGCCTGTCGATCCTCATCGCCGTGCTGGGCATCGTCAACACTCTGGCACTGTCGATTCTGGAGCGAACCCGCGAGCTCGGCCTGCTGCGCGCGGTCGGGATGCCCCGCTCCCAGGTCACCCAGATGGTGGCGGTCGAGTCGGTGGTGATCGCCACCTTCGGCGCGCTGCTCGGCGTGGTCGTCGGGGTCGCGCTCGGCGCCGCTGTGGTCCGCGCCATCCCCGACGAGTTCGTCTCGGTGCTGTCGCTGCCCTGGGGATCGATCGCGATCTTCCTGGCGCTGGCGGCTATCGTCGGCCTCGCCGCCGCCATCCTCCCCGCGGTCAGGGCCGCACGCACCGACGTGCTGCGGGCGATCGCCTACGAGTGACGTACCCAACTCCGATGCGGAACCGCTCGTGGCCCTGGGGTGACGGCCGGGTTCTCAGCCAACGTGCCTTCGTGGTCTCCCTCGGCGGGAGTGGTGCGGCCGCGCCGGTCGGACCGCCCAGAAGTGAAAAACACCCGTTCGACGAAATGAGGGAACGGCGGCGAAGCCGCAAACTGGTTTTCTGGGATGCGCGCGATAGCGCGTCCGGCCCGTAGGGGCGGCTGAATCGTCACGAGCCTGTCACCAAGCATGCGGCAACTTGACAGGATTATCGCCGAGACGGCCGCGCTCGCTGGATGGGTAGCCTTCCGTAGCAATGGCGACCTTGTTACCGCGCACGCTCAGCTCGCGCTGGGCCGCCAGCATGCTCGGGAGGCCGGCGATGACATCCTCTTGGCGCAATTGCTCGCCGCGACCAGCTCCCTCCACTCGTCGCTGGACCTTCATCGTCGTGGCGAGGATCACCGTTCGCCACTCGCGCTGAGTCTGCTCCAGGCGGCACAGCGCAAGGCCGGGGCAGGGTCCCGTCCGGTGCATGGGTGGATTGGGGTACGACTTGCCATGGAACAGGCGTTGCTTGGCGAGACTCGCAGGGCTCGCCCACTCCTGGGGCGAGCGGAGGCGACGCTACCGAACCAGCCGTCAGATGATGCAGTCGGCCTGTTTGTCATCTGGGACGAGAGCCGCTTCCCGGGATGGGCTGGCAAGACACTCCTGATCCTGCGAGACCCGGCCGCAACAGAGTTGCTGGAACAGACGCTCGGCATGACCAGCTTGGGGCTGCTCGTGGACCTCGCCATGGCCCGGATGAATGAGGGCGACACCGACCACGCCATCACGCTATTGGTCGAGGGCACGAAGCTCGCGATCGAGCGCGGCATCGAAGGGTTCGCGCGTTGGCGACTGCAGGAGGGGCGAGGCCGACTCTCGCCGGCCCAGCAGCGCGCGTTTGATAGCCGGCTGCACGCCGTTGCCTAGACTAGCTCCAGGGCGTGCGCCGGCTCCGGCTTGACCTGGAACCGTGGCGCGACAGCAGGCGGTCAGGGAGCTGGACGAGCAGCTCGCGGTCGGCAGCGCACGCTAACGGTCTGGAACGACAGAGCAACTGGCGGGCTCTGTCCGCGACCTCCATGGAGATAGATATTGCCCAGTCTGTCCCACTCGCCGCTAGACTCCTGCGGCGCGAGAGTGAAGGCCGTCGCCTCGACGGGCGGTACCGGTTCGTCGGCCGGGGCGGCGCGGTCGCCGTCGGCCACCACCTGTTCGCCGAGGGGTGGACCGGCAGGAGGCCGAGCGGGCCCGGCCGTCCTGGCCGGACCGGCCGTTCGCCGAGCTGACCGAGGAGGTCGAGATGCGCAGGATCACCGCGGGGTTGTTCATCACCGTCGACGGCGTGGTGGAGTCGCCCGACCAGTGGCAGGAGGGCTACTTCAACGAGGAGATGGCACAGGCGGTCGGGGCGGGCATGGCCGGGTCGGACGCCATGCTGCTGGGCCGCCGGACCTACGAGGAGTTCGCCGGCTACTGGCCCCACAACCCCCAGGCGGATGGCGCCGACTACATGAACACCACCCCCAAGCTGGTCGTCTCCACCACCCTGGACACGCTCGGGTGGCAGCCCGCCACCCTGATCCGGGGCAACCTGGCCGAGGAGCTGACCAGGCTAAAGCAGCAGCCGGGCAAGGACATCCAGGTGATCGGCAGCCCCACCCTGGTCGGATCACTGCTCCGCGAGGGCCTGCTGGACGAGCTGTCGCTGCTGGTCCACCCGGTCATGGTGGGGCGGGGCAAGCGCCTGTTCCAGGACGGCGACGCCAAGGTGCCGCTGCGGCTGGCCGACTCCAAGACCTTCAGCACCGGCGTGCTGTCGCTCACCTACCGGCCGGCGGGCGGCTAGCCAGAACCTTGCGCGTCGTCGAGCCGATTCCAGCCGAAACCGCACCTTGGCCTCTACTAGGTGTCGTTCGGGTGTCGATGCGGGGGTCGGCGGCCGGACTGGATGGTGGGCGCGGACGCGACCCCCGTGCACGGAGGGTAGCTTGTGGCCCGGTGACTGGGTCGACCTGGAAACGGGTGCTGATCCCGACGTCACGGCCCGGCGGGAGCCGGGCCGTGACGGTCGGTCGGGTGGAAGGGTCGCGGCTATCCGGCCGCTGGGTGGTAGACGGCCTCCCAGTCGGTGACGTGCATGGCCAGCAGCTGGCCTCGCTCCACCAGTTCTTGCACCGTGCCCGGGCCGGTCCCTGGTGGCAGACCCTTGGTGGTGTGCACCTGGGCGTCGAACAAGAACCAGCCCTCGCCGAGCAGGCCAGCGGCGTCGATGATCCCGCTGGACTCCTCGTCCACCGTCAGCCGCGCCGGGTCGGCGCCGGCGCCGGGCCCGAACAGGTCCTGGTCGAACCGGGCCACCACCCCAAGGTCGCCGGTGTCGAGGTCGTAGGCCACGATCCTGGAGAGGTGGTCGTTGTTGCCGGGGTCCTCTTGGAGCAGCAGGTTGCCGGCGCGGTCGATGGTGAGGTTGTCAGGCATGTTGAGGTAGGGCGCCTCGGTCCCGTCCAGCAGCAGCGTGAGGGTGCCCCCGGCCATGGGGTCCTCGATGTCGGTGAACCGAAGCCGCCACAGCCCCCCGCCGTTGCGGGGTGGGCTGGAGCCGGCCTCGGGGCTGCCTATGGTGGTGACAAAGTAGAAGTCGTTGGGGTGGTTGGGGTCCCAGTGGCCGTCCTCGGGCCGGGCCAGGCGCAGGGTCTGCTTGGCGGCGGCCTCGGCGGCCTGCTGCGCCCCCGTCTGGTTCCAGTTGATCGACTCCAGGGTGAAGCCAGCCGGCTGGTTCTTGCCGTAGTTGGCCCGGAAGTCGGCGTCGGTGGTCGCCCCGGGGACCTTGAGCCCGTAGCGGCCGCCGTTGGTGAGGCCGGCCTTGTCCAGGGGCGAACCGGAGCGCTGCTTGCGGCCGATGAAGATCGAGTTGTAGCCCTGGCTGCTGTTGTCGTCCATGCCGATCACCAGGGTGGTGTCGCTGTGGTTGGCCGCCGGGACCGTGTTCTCCCACGACAGCAGCCCCAGGCGAGGCAGCTGCCGGGCGTCGCCGTTCATCGTCACCCCAAAGACCCGCCCTTCGGTGCCGGTCTCCTCGTTGGCGAAGTACACCCCCCCGCGGTAGCCGCGCCCGCTATCGGGGTTGAAGAAGCGCCCCGCCGGTGCCAGCGTGCCCGAGCAGAACCGTCCGAAGGCGGCCAGCTGCCCCGACGAGGGCGTCGGCGAGTAGGCGCCGGTGGCGTAGTCCCAGTACACCACGCCCGGGTTGATCAGGTCGGCGCCCTCCTTGACCTCAAGGGTCTTGGGGTCCAGGACCAGCCGGCTGACGAAGGCGCCCTGCTGGCCATGACGTCGCACGATGCCCTCGGTGGCGGGAAGCTCATGGTTCATCAGCAGCACCAGGTTGGCTCCCTGACGGAAGCCGCCCAACCCGTCGGGGATCCCCACCATGCCAAAGCCGTCGCCGGCCGGCAGGTCAGCCACCGTCCACAGCGAGGTGATGTCCACCCCCTGGGCCACCGGAAGGACGTAGGGACCCACGGTCGTGCTGGGTCCGGCGGCGGTACCAGCCGACGCCGCGCCGCTCAGGCCGAGCAGCACCGCCGCCATCAGCGTGACGACACGGATGCCTCTCACAACGACCTCCTCGCTTCTGCTCTGAGTACCGGGCCAAGCCCGCACGCTAGGCATCCCCAGTGAGGGACAGATGGCCCAAAGGTGACAGCGGGATGAAGACTACCCCGGCGAGGACGCACACCCACATTGTCGACAACGGGCCCCGAGGACCGCTGCCGCCGGCAGGGGCGGCGGGGATCGACGTCGCGAGCAGCAGCTGATGGCGCGGGTGGGGTGCGGAGATGCGGTCGGCCAGGGGGGAGCCGCGGAGGCCCTGGTAGCTGCTGCTCCAAACGCCGCGTGACCACACCAAGAACCAACCTTGTTGTGCGGGGAGCCCTAATCACCGCCCAGGTCGCTCCGACCGATATCACTCAGTTTGCTCCGGCTGCTCCTCGGCTACCAGCTCAGCCGTCCTCGGCGGCGCGCCCCTTGGCAGTCAGCCTCCAGGTTGGCGATCAAGGAGCTCGCCCATGTACTGCGCCGCCGCCCGGTCCGCGTCGGCGACCCGATGGGTGTAGATGCTGGTCACTGCCAGGCTGCCGTGGCCAATCCGGCCACGGACGGTCCCCGTCTCGGCCACCGCACCCAGCTGAGTGGCCATAAAGTGCCGGAGGCCGTACAGCGTGGTGCGGTGGCCAAGACGGACAGCCAGCTTGCCGTAGCGCCTGGTCATCGTGTCGCGCCGGATCGGCCGCCGGCCAGCCTCGTCGCCTGAGAACACGTACGAGGCCTCGGCCAGCTCCCCGCCCCACCCGCGCGCTCGCGCCTCGCAGCGGGAGCGGTATGCCGCCAGCAGCTCGACCGTCCCAGGGTCCAGCGCCAGGACACGGACACCGTGGACACTCTTGGGCGGCTTGCGGACATAGCCACCCTCCAGTCCCTTGGCGTGCACCACGTTGCCGGTGACCCGCACCTCAGCCGCCTCCAGGTCCAGGTCGACCCAGCGCAGCGCACACAGCTCACCCGGCCGCAGCCCGGTCGTGGCGGCCAGGCGCAGGTACAGCTCGAGGTCCGGTTCGGCCGCGGCCGCGGCGAGCAGCTCCCGGACCTCCTGGGCGGTGGACACGGTGCGGGTGACGCTCTGCTGCGCCGGCGGGCGAGCCAGCAGGGCCGGGTTGAAGGCGATCCAGCCGTAGCGAGCGGCCAACCCTAGAGAGCCCGACAGGATCGCATGGACGTCCCGGACCCGGCTCTCACTGAGGGCCCCGCCGCCGTTTCGGGCGTTGCCGGCCTTGCGGAGCTCGCCGTAGAAGCGATCCAGCCTCTGGGTGTCGAGCTGGGCGAGCCGCAACTTGCCGAGGCCAGGCTTGAGTTTGCGCTCGATCAGGCCGCGGTAGTCGTTGACGGTGTGCGGGGAGATCGGCCTGCCGCCGGTCTGCCGCCAGGCCAGCCAGGCGTCCAGCAGCTCGGCCACCGTCCTGGCCGCCGAGCCACGGTGCCGGCCCTCAGCGACCTCGGCCCGGAGCTTGGCCTCCAGCCGCTCGGCCTCGCGCTTGCCCTTGACCTGGCGGCTGATCTGGCGCTGGCGGCCGGTCACCGGGTCGATGCCGGCATAGACGATGACCTGGTAGCCGTTGCGACGAAGCCGGATCACTCCTGCTCGCCCTCCGATCGGTCGCGGATCGGAAGAATCGTTGACCAGGTCGTTGACCGATCGCAAGCAAGCCAAGCGATACCAGGCGACTGACCTGCACTTATGTGGAGCCCGAGGTCGGATTCGAACCGACGACCTTCCGATTACGAGTCGAAGAGCATCCGTCCAGCAGGTGCTGTCCAGACCGGTCCTCCCTGCTCACGTCGGCGGGGTCGTCCAGCGAGTGCGCTCCTGACCAGCGGCGTCACGCCAGGTGGAATGACCAAGAGAATGACCAGGCTGCCTACAGCAGGACGACCGGACCATGGTCTACCTTCCGATTCCAGTCGAAAAGTTGCAGTCCTCCGACAACCGCCGCCACAGCCGCCGATGCGACCGATCACAGTACCTTCCGACGCAGAATCGGATGGCAAGGCAAGCTCATCGCTTCGCGCTCGGGCGTGACCGCCAGCGGTGACGGCGGCGGCCCCGGAGACGACGCGCACCTGCACCCGCGGGCTCTCATTGCAGTGCCTCCAGTTGCGCGGACTGCATCTGGATCGCCGCCCTCGTCTGCTCCTTCCATCGGTCGACGTTGATGCCAACCGCGAGGAGCCACAGGCAGAGCGACCCTTCACCAACCAGGGCGGGCAGCTGGATCCAGGGAACGAGGTGGGCTGCGGCCTCCGGGGCCAGGATGTCAGTGAAGCTGTAGCAGAGGTACGCCAGGCCGTCGATCGCCAGCAGGACGCCGATAGCTCGGGGAAGGAAGGCGGAGCTGAGCAGGAGGTAGGCGAACACCAGGATGTCGAGGCCGTAGAACACCGTATAGATGGTGTAGTGGATCGGTGCGAGGTCGCCGGGCAGGGAGGCCAGCGCCTGGAGCTGGGAGAGGGACAGCGCGCTCGCATAGGGTCCGTTGCCCAGCAGGACCAGCGGTGCGAACTGGTTGAGCAGGCCGGCCGCCTCGATAGCGGTCGCGACCAGGATGAAGAAGGCGTCCAGCAGGGCGAGCCTTGGGTTCACCACTTTGAACAGCTCGTAGAAGATCACCGCCAGGGGGACGTTGGTCGTGGTCACCACGAGGTGGGCTGCGAGCCCGGACCGGTAAAGCAGCTCGTGGGTCTGGATGTTCTGGGCGGTGGCGGCGAGGTTGCCTTGGACGACCAGCATGGCGGGAACGATGGTGATGGCGTAGACGCCGCCGACGATGTTGATCAGGTACAGGGCCCCGGCAGTCCTTGCCAGCCGACGAGGCGAACCACCCGCAAGGGAATCCATCAAAGACCTCCCGTTCTACCGCTCGCTGCTCTTGCCCGACGTGGGGTTCACGCTGGTCTACGGCGCATCGGCCAACCAGCGTAGCTGGTGGGGACCCCCGGTCCGATCGATCGGCTTGGGTTCTGGGCCCAGGGATGACGCTGAGGAGTGGGCGCCGAAGATCGACGCTGACGCTGTGACCCTTCAGAGTCCGGCGAAGGCCCTCAGGGCGGCTCATACGCGCTCTGACGTCTAAATAGTGCTCTGTCAGGTCGAGGTGCGTGCTCGTCGCCGCCGCACGGGCGGCAGCGCAGGTCGTGTTGCTACCGGCTGACCTACGCGGGACGGCGCCGTGGTCGCAGGCCCTCGCGCAGCTGCCCCCCGAGGTAGCCGAGCAGTGCGCCGAACACGGTGGCCAGCGGGAGCGCGAACGGAACTCCCCTGAGCAACTGCACGTTCACCCAGGCCCGCATCGAGGACCAGCCGCTGGTGGCGAAGGTGACCACCTTGTCGTGCTGCTGGCTGACCACGTCGAAGAAGACGTTGTCGACCACTAGGAAGGACGCCAGGGTCAGTGCGGCGATCACCAGGGCCGCGGCGGCACCCGCCTTGGCGCCGCCCAGGGCCGTGGCGGCCGCCGAGTGCCCATGCGCGCCGATCACCACCAGCAGCAGGGCCAGCGTCGCGTAGACGGCCAGGATCTGCCGGACGTACTCGGGGTCGCTGTCGCTCTCGTTGGGACCGGCCGGGAATAGCACGTTGGTCCACACCACCAGGACCGCCATCGCGGCCGCGACCGCCAGGCCGTCATAGACGCCCCGCCGCAGCGCGGGGTCGCTCAGGTACCGTCGCACTTGGTCCCCCTACGTCGCTCCGCTCCACCGCCGCCGTTGGCGACGAGCGCAGCATAGGACGCCAGGGCGAGCAGCGGGTAGCCAACGGGTGCCGGTCCAGCGGCCGCACCGCCTCCAACGGATAGGTGACCGCCTCTCTAGCAGGAGTCTACCTTGGCCTGCGGTTTTTGGAGCTGGCGCCGGGACTCGAACCCGGAACCTGCTGTTTACAAGACAACCGGGGACCGTCCACAGCGTGCTGCCGTGTGTCGTCCTCGCAGCTCAGGTCGGGTGGTCGTCCAGCCAGTGCGCTCCAGTGGGGCCGAGTAGGGCCTGGTGGAATGACAAGCGGAATGACAGTCTGACCACGCCGCCGCCCTCCTGTGGAGCTGTGACGCCCTCTCACGTGTTGCCGAGCTTCGGGGGTTCGGTTCAGGTCTCCCCACCATTCGGCACCGTGAGAGAGTCGGGAACCGAGGGAGGAGATGCGGTTGCCCGAGCTACCCGAGCACGAGGCGCGGTACGTACGTGACTACGTCAACAGCCAATCCATTGGCGACGAGGCAGGAGTCGTCCAGAAGGTGGGTTCCCGTCGCGTCATGGGCCGGGTCCACGACATGTACGACGTCCACTGTGAACGGTCGCGCTGGTGGGTCATCACAGACCCCACCAACCTCTACTTGCAGGATGACTTCCCGGAGGTCGAGCAGGCGCTCATCTTCCATCTCGGCCTTGGCATCTTCATGGCGGAGCGCAGCCGTGCGGAGCTTCCGGAGGCAGAAGAGGATCGGGTGTCCGGCGCATGGCGGCGCTTCAAGCAGGCACTGTCCGCCATGGACGACGCTGGGGAGTCTGAGGACTTCCAAGCTGTCGGCATCAAGTGCCGTGACGCGCTGCTCGCGGTCGTCCGGGACCACATGGCCGCCGAGTGGGTCGGTCAGGTCGAGGACCCACCCAAGGTCAGCGACTTCAAGGGCTGGGGCAACATCTTCGCCGAGCGCCTGGCGGACGGTCGGGTGCGCTCGTACATCAAGGCTCTCGTGGACAAGACGTGGGACCTGAGCGTCTGGCTCCAACACAACACGAACGCCGCGCCGGATGACGCCGAGCTGGTGCTTGATGCCACCGGGCACTTCCTGTCGGCCCTTGGGCGTCTCATCCATCGCCGCGACCACGGCGAGCCGGAGCGCTGTCCCCGTTGTGGGTCGTACCGGCTCGATGAAGATGTGGAGATGGTCGATGAGCCGGAGCCTGGGATGCTCGACTCCACCATCTGCGGAGCTTGCGACTGGCAGTCAGAGCAGACATTCACGAGCTTGGTCGAGCACTTCAGAGGCAAGGAGCAGGCCGTCATTGACTACCTCTCGCGGCCCGCTGAGGGACCGTCCGACAGGCTCCACCGCAAGGAGCGGCGGGAGGCTCAGAAGGCCAGCCCTGACGGAGATGAGGAGTAGGCCGGGTCGGACTTGAACCGACGATCCAACGATTATGAGTCGGTTCACCGCCATCTGCGGCGTGCGCTCTAGTGCCGTCCTGGCAGGTCAGGTCAGTTGTGCCGTCCGCCTGGTCACCTCCGGTCTTGCTGGTTGTGCCTGGTGGAATGACGGCGAGAATGACCACGACCAGGCTGGCGCCGTCCGTAACGGTCCTGAGACGGAGGCCGGCCACACTGGCTGGGGCTTCCGGGAGGTTGGGTGGCGATGCCAAGGATGGACGATGGCCTGGGGAGGCCGTGCCGGTGACCTCCATAGCCGGCGAGCACCGCCTGGGCCGATGGCCGAGGTGGTTGGCGTGGGGGCTGTGGGCACTCACCGTGCTGCCCCTGCCAATGGTTGTCTGGCTGGACCAGCTGCTCCGCCAGGCCGGTCTCGGCGAACTGTCCCCCCTCCAGGCCGCCAACCTGCTCTGGATCTTGGCGGGGCTGAGCGCGTCCACGGTCGGGGCGGTGCTGGCCAGCCGCCGGCCCACCCACCCGGTGGGCTGGCTGCTGCTCGCGGTCGGGCTGTCGGACCATTTGGACGGCCTCACCAGCAACTACGTGCACTACGGAGTGATGGGCCGGCCCGGTGGGCTGCCGGGCGCCAGCTACCTGTCCGGGTTCTACAACAGCGGCACCGTCGTGATGGTCACCTGCATCGGCTTCGTGGCCCTGCTGACCCCGACCGGGTCGCTGCCCTCGCCCCGGTGGCGCTGGTGGGCCAGGATCGTGGCCACCGCGACGGTGCTGCTGCTGGTGTCGCAGGGGCTGGACCCCCACCCGCTGGTCCCAGAGGACCCGACGTTCAGAAATCCCCTGGCCGCCCCGCCGGCCCTGGTCGACCCGCTGACCATCGCCGCGGCAGCCAGCGCGGCGATCCTGCTGGTCGGGCTGGTGGTGGCTACCGGGTCGCTGGTGGTCCGCTATCACCGCGCCAAGGGTATTGAACGGCAGCAGCTGCGCTGGCTGGCGGTGGCGGCCGCGGTGACGGCGGTGGCGCTGCTGGTCGCGGTGGCCGCCGCGGCGATGGGCGGGTCCCTGAACGTGATCCTGGTCGCTGCCGGCGCCAGTGTGGTGGTCCTGCCGTTGGCCACCGGGGCCGCGATCCTGCGCTATCGGTTGTACGACCTAGACCGCATCATCAGCCGCACCCTGGCCTACGGGCTGCTCACCCTGCTGCTGGGCCTGGGCTACGCCGCCGTGGTCCTGGGCCTGGGGCGGCTGCTGCCCCAGGGCTCCAGCCTGGTCGTGGCCGCGGCCACCCTGGCCGTGGCCGCGGTCTTCCAGCCGGCCCGCCGCCGCATCCAGCAGGTGGTCGACCGCCGGTTCAACCGCCGCCGTCATGACGCCGCCCAGGTGATCCAGGCATTCAGCACCCACCTGCGCGACGAGATCGACCTGGACACGCTTCGTGTTGAGCTGCTGGCGGTGATCGAGGAGGCCATGCAGCCGACCCAGGTGTCGCTATGGCTGCGACCCGTGCACGCGACGTCCCGGCGATCGCCGGCCTCTCCAGCGCACCAGTGATCCCTGCCGAGCCTGACCAGCCGGTTGCAGCAGGCGGGCAAGTCTCGTGGATGACGTTCGTAGCCGGCGGCCCTGGGGCCGGTCGCGTTCTTGTTGTGCCGCAGGGCGGCGAGGCAGGGTTGGCATGGCGTCGATCCTGACCCGCCGGGCAGCTCAGCTCCAGCTCCACCGGTGCCCCTGGACCCCAGGCCGCTGGGCCCAGCAACTTGCTAGTGACCGGCCTGGGGTGTCGCCGGCTGCTCCTGGGGGAGGAGCGCCGTGGTCATGAAGTCGGCCAGGAAGCGCGCGAACCGGGGCAGCGACCAGCCACGCTGGGTGACCAGCAGGTCATACAGCTCATCGGAGGTGCAGGTCCACAGGATGTCGGTGGCCTGGGCCTGGTTGACGCCTTGGCGCAGGTAGCCGCGCCGCTGGAGGAATCGGGCGTGGTGGCGGGCGCGTCGCTCCCGGGTGTCGTGGTGGGCTTTGAGCAGCGCCGCCATGTCGGGGTCGCTGGCTGCGGCGGCGCGGACGAGGCGCTCGATCGGCGACACGACCGCGTGGACCTCGGTGGCGATGGCGGCCCAGTTGCGCATGATCGCCCGCGGGTCGGTCTCACGTTCTCGCAGCTCGTCGGCGCGCTGGTAAGCCGGGACCGGTTGGCGGCCTTCCAGGCCGCGGTCATAGATGGCCCGGACCAGGCCCGGCTTGCCGCCGAAGGCCTTGTAGATGGTCTCGACCGAGACGCCGGCCTCGGCAGCGATGGTGGCGATGGTGGTGGCGGCATAACCGCCCTCCAGGAACTGCCGCTGGGCGGCGTCCAGGATGGCTTCGCGGTTGCGGCGGGCCTGGGCCTGGCGGCCGGTGGAGTCGTAGCGACGCTTGGGCTTGACATCGGCCATAGTTTCGTTCCATGCTCCTGTATCAGTTACAGATAAGTGTAGCAGATAGGAGGAGGGCCATCATGGACCGAGGAGGCCAAGGGCCGGCGGTGGTGGTCGAGCGGCTGCTGGCGGCGATCAACGCCCACGACCTGGAGGCGATGGTGGCCTGCTTCGCCGACGACTACATCAACGAGTGGCCGGCCCATCCCCAGCGGGGCTTCCAGGGTCGAGCCCAGGTGCGCCACAACTGGAGCCAGATCTTCGCCGGCGTGCCCGACCTCCAGGCGCAGCTGCCGCGGATGGCCGTGGACGGCGACACCGTGTGGACCGAGTGGGACCTCGCCGGCACCCGGGGCGACGGGGCGGCATTCCTGATGCGGGGCGTGTCGATCTTCGGCGTCGCCGACGGCCGCCTGGCTTGGGTGCGGTTCTACCTGGAGCCGGTCGAGGAGACCAGCGGCGACGTCAACGCCAACACCCGCCGGGTGGTGGGCGCCACCGCCACCCCCCCGGTCGAGGAGGCGAGACCATGATCTTGGTGGTCGGGGGGACCGGCACGCTCGGCACCCAGCTGGTGCAGCTGCTGGTCGACCAGGGCCAGAACGTGCGGCTGCTCAGCCGTGACCCGGCCCGGGCCGCGGACCGGCCCGACACCGTCCAGACCCTGATCGGTGACCTGCGCGACCCGGCCGCCATCGCCGCCGCGGTCGCCGGGTGCGCCACGGTGGTCTCGGCGGTACATGGGTTCGCCGGTCCCGGCAAGCCCAGCCCCGAGGCGATCGACCGCGACGCCAACCGCGCCCTCATCCAGGCGGCGGCCGCCGCCGGCGTCCAGCACCTGGTGCTGGTATCGGTGCTGGGCGCCGGCCCGGACCATCCGATGTCGCTGCATCGGGCCAAGTACGCCGCCGAACAGGCCCTGGTGGCCAGCGGCCTGGCCTGGACGATCCTCCGGCCCGCGGCCTACCTGGAGACCTGGATCGCCATCACCGGCGCCAAGCTCGCCAGCAACGGCCAAGCCCTGGTCTTCGGGCCCGGACGCAACCCCATCAACTTCGTCTCCGCCCACGACGTCGCCGCGGTGGCCGCCGTGGCCGTCCACGACCCGTCGCTCCAAGGCCAGGTCCTGGAGGTCACCGGCCCTGAGCACCTCTCCTTCACCCAGCTAGCCGAGCGGCTCATCACCGCCAGCGGCCAACCCGGCCACATCCGGCACGTCCCGCTGGCGATGCTGCGGGCGATGTCGGTGCTTGCCCGACCCGTCTCCCCGACCTTCGCCCGCCAAGCCCAGGCCGCGGTCGTCATGAACACCACCGACATGACCGTTGACGTGGCCGCAATCCGGGCCCGGTTCCCTACCATCCCCGCCACCACCCTGGACGAGGTGCTCAGACGGCAGCCACCCTTGCCGCCAGAGCGCCGCGGCGACACCAAAGGTCCCAGCGGCCAGCCGCTGTCGTCGCCCTCCCCGGAGTCGCCACCCAGCCCCACAGGTTGAACGCCCTGGCACTGGCCGAGCACCGCTCAACCCGACACCCAAAGCCCTGTAGTGGCTCGGCCAACCCAGTACGAGGAGGACGGCAATGGAACATCCCAACGCCCAGCTCATGCGCAAGTCCGGCGAGCTGCTCATCGCCGGCGACTTCCAAGGCTTCCTGGAGCTGCACACCGAGGATGTGGTGATGCACGTTCCAGGCACCGGGCCCGTGGCCGGCGACCACCACGGTCGCGACGGAATCGCGGCCGCCTTCCAGAAGGAGGCGGCGTTGCTGGACGCCCCGCCGGAGTTCGAGGATCACGATGACCTGGGCAGCGACCACCATGCCGTCGGGCTGGTCATCCAACGGCTGCGACGCGGCGGCCACACGCTGGAGGGTCGCCAGACGATCATCGCCCACGTGCGCGACGGCAAGTTCTCCGAGATCTGGTTCCAACCCGAAGACCAAACCGCCTACGACGCATTCTTCGCCAGGCCCTAACAGCCCTCATAGGTTGGTTTTCTGGGATGCGCGCGAATGCGCGCCCGGCCCGCAGGGCCGGTGAAATCGTCCGCCCTCCTCTATTTCGCCCGGAGTGGGCCGACGAAGGAGGCCCATCGACGGGCGATCAATCGATCGGGCGGACTCCTACGTAGCGTAGCGTCTGACCAGCGGAAACGAGCCGAGGCCGACGTCTGCTGCCCCCTCACCCCCTGAGGGACCCATTGAGGGAGGGGTTGAGGGACCCATCAAGGGGGGGATCAAGGGACCCCTGGAGGGAGCCGTCCAGGGAGCTGCCGCGGCATCAGGAATTGCCCCACAGCCGCCAGAAGGACAGGGTCGATGAGCGACAGGAATTGCCGATGGCGGTGACGGTCCGTGGGCCTAAATCGGCCTCGGCGCGGCCGGGACCCTGCACCCGGCCGCGTTCGGCCGATGCCCTCACCCGGCGGGAATACCACCCGGCCCGACAAACGCCGGCGTCAAGGTCGTACCTCCTCGCCGCCGACGCCGACCAGCTGGGACGGTCCGGCACGAGCTGGCGGCTGCGGGTGCTCCACCTTGACCCCGGGTCGGGCCGGGTGGTCCCGATGACACGGGTCGGGCGTTCCGCCCTCCGCGCAGCGGCCCCGCCGGGCGAGGGCGCTGCCGCGTCGGCCTGCCGGCCACGTTCGCCCCGGCGGATACAGCGGAGGCGTTGACGCGTACGCGTCAATGGGTGATGGGGTGTGCTGACTGCTGGGCGTGTGGTCGCAGCCAAAGCGAGCTCCGTGTCGGTTGCATCGTCTGGTCGACCACGCCCAGCAGTTCAGTGGTCAGGGTGTTCAGGTCGACCTGGTCACGGAGCCGGCTGCTGAAGGCGGCGTCGGTGAACTGCTCGACGGCCAGCAGGCGGCTAGCCACCTGGACGGGGCTGCCGCGCCACATGTCCATGGCCGTGTCCGGCCAGCAGCCGATCCGGGCGGTGGGGTTGCCGAGCCGGTAGGCGCTGATGAGGGCGGGGACCAGGGTGGGGTCGGTCCCCTTGCAGTCGGCGAAGCACACCTTGCGGCCCGCGCGGGCGGCCAGATACGCGAGGCGGAGGAGGGTGACGGTCTTGCCGGCGCCCGGCACGCCGACCACGGCCATGGCCTTGCCGCGCAGGTGCGCCGGGGGAACGACGTAGCGGCCTTGGCGCCAGCTACGGAGGTCGCCGTCCAGGGCGATCCCCAGGGCCGGGGCGGTGAGCTTGTGGTCGCGGGGCCGGGCGAGCAGGCGGGCGGTCTTGCGATCGTGGGCGCGTTGGTCGATGCGCTGGCGGCGGCGGACGAAGGGGCTCCACTCGGCCCCGCCGGCGGCCCGCTCGGCATGCCACACCGACAGCGAGGCAGCCAGCAGCCCGACCGGCACGGCCAGCCACACCTGAGTCGCAACCAGGTCCCAGAGGAACTGGCCGATGGTGATGTGGGTGCCGGGGGGGCCCTAGCCGAAGTGGAGGGCGACGTACTGCCAGAAGTGCTGGGGGACGAAGATGTGGCGGCGCAGGGCCTCCTGGGGGCCGGTCACGGCCAGCACCACGGCGATGCCGGCGAGGGCGGCGAGGGTGAAGCGCCACCAGTGCCAACGGCGCTGGAGCAGGATCACCGCCTGCCCGGCCAGCCAGGCCACGATGGACAGGGGGGAGAACCAGACCAGCACCAGCATGACCACCAATAGGCCGTTGGCGGCGGGCTGGCGGGCGGCGCGGGGGATGGGCTGGCCGGGGGTGGCCTGCCAGCCGTGGCCCGGCGCGGGGTGGTTGGAGCGGGTCACGAGGTACCTCCGGGGCGCATGTAGGTGGTCCCCGCGACCTGGGGCAGCGGGTGGACCTGGATGGGATGGCGGGGCCGGATGCGGGCCAGCTGGCCGGTCAGGTAGCCGGCGACCTCGGGCGGGGCGTAGTAGACGGTCCGGATCCAGCGGCCATGCCGGGGCCGAGTCCAGGCCTCGCGCAGTCGGGCGGCGCCCTTGCGGGTCAGCTCGACCTCGACCGCCACCCGCCTGGGCAGGGGGTCGACGTCCTCGCCGTACAGGCCGGTATCGGCCTCCAGATCGGGGGTGTCGGGGAGCTGGACGGCGCCGTCGGGGACGTGGCTTTTGCCGGCCTCGCGGCGCAGCTCTCGCTCCGACAGCCAGCGGCCACCTTCTGGGATGCTTGGCTCCAGGGCGAGGCGCACGATCCCGACGGCGTGGACGTGGGCGAGCTGGGGGATGACGAAGGACCAGGCCCGTACCTCCAGGCCGACCAGCCGCAACGCCTTGGGCGTAGGCGCAACCCACAAGTGCCCAAGGATGCGGTCACGCTCGATGAGACCGCGGTCCTCCCAGCGAGCCACGACGTCACGCAGGGGCGTCTCGGCCAACTGGCCCTCGATGCGTGGAGAGCCCGGCGACAGCCGGCCAAGCAACACGCGGAGGATGTCGGCGCGGGCGGCGTACTGCTGGCCGAGCCAGCGCAGGACGGCGACGTCGCGGTCGGTGATGCCGGCGTCGGTGTCCCAACGGGGCCGCCGGGAACTGCCGCCACTCGACCGGCTCCCGCCCGGTGGCGGGCCAGTGCGGGGGCCGTGGACGTTGGGGCCGGGCCGGGTGCGGCCAGCCCGAAAGAAGCCCTCCTCGGGCACGATGGGACCTCCGAATGGGATGGCGATGCCGGGACGCTCGCGACGCCCCGGCCGCGACGGTGAGAAGGGCTACGCTGGCCGGGAGTCCGGCGGGCCGTCCTCGAGCAGGCGTAGCAGCGCTGCCCGCGGGACCAGCATTCGCCGGCCGATGCGGCAGACCGGCAGCTCGCCCCGGTTCGCGGCTTCGTAGGCCAGCGCCTTGGAGATGCCGAGCCCCGGGCGGCTTCGGTCAACGTGTAGGTCAGCCGCTCCTCAGCCGGCGCTTCCGGCTCTGCCGGCGTGGGCGCCGGTCGCGTACGCTCCTGCTGCACCTGGGACCTCCGTTCTTGGTGCCTGGCCCCGGGGTGCTCACGACACCGCCGGGGCCACAACGCTCCTCGGGTGGTGCTCGCGCCACCTCCCCTGCTGCCGTGCGACCTGCGATGCGTGAACAGTACGAGGGCATACAGCAACAACCCCGCACTTTCGTGCGGGGTGCACAAAGGTGCGGGGCAAACGCCGCAGCAGCCGGTGGCCTCATACATGCCTGCAGCGGACTAAGACCCAACCAATCTCAGCGTTGGGGGGGCCGCAGCCAGGGTGGCTTCCGCTGCGACATGGTCTATGGACTCTAGGCTCAACCGACTGTCGCGGTCCGCAGTCGGGTAGATGGATTGATCCATTAGGGACTAGACCAGACCATTTGACCAAGTCATTGTTGGTGCTGAGGGGAGGTATCACATGGTTGAGAAGACTTGCAGGGCCATTGATCTGAATTGGGACGCGATTCAAGCGGCACCGATTTCCAGTCAGGCAACCGGGGTATTAGCGGCCATCGTATTCGCTGGCGTGATTCTGCTATTTCAATCCCCGCCTACGTCCAACCGTTACCAGCGCTACTGGACGCGCGCTCTCATTCTGCTGCTCTACGTTTTCTTCGGATTCATGGTGACGACATTTCTTTACGTAATAGAGGGTGGCGAGTCATCGTGCCAGCGAGCCTCCTTGGAGGACGCCTTTGCGACTATGCTGCTTGTGACCGCAGCGGTGGCGATGTTACTGGCGCTTTGCTGGCTCGTAGCTGTATATGTGGCCGACCAGCCAGAACGGCCGGTTAAGTGGGTAAAGGCGTTCACAGCGCTCTTGACCTTGACCGCATGGGTCTACCTGGAGGTAAGTGTTCTTGATACGGCCGATGCTCTCAACGAGAAGGGTATTCCATGGGTCCATTGCACTATCGTGGTGCTGGGATCGATAACAGCAATCTTTGGCGTTGTGGCGCGATGCTGCTCAAGGCTGCACCGTTTTCTCCGCCGTAACGACGTCCGGCTGTTCACTATTACCCTGTACGCCTCATTGGCCGCCGCAGCGATCGCGCTGATTGGCTTTGCGTCAGTAACCGCACTCGATCGAAAACCATCGGACTTCGTACCGTGGTGGCCTTGGCAGCTCTTAATAACGGCGGCGGTGACGATTCTCATAGGGTTCTATCTAGCGAATTTGGCCATCATAAAGTCGGTTGCCGCGAAATCGGCAGCTGTGTAGGTGGAGGAGCTGTTGGAGGGCGGTTGTGTTCTGCAGCCCGAACTCATCAGCTCCCACGCACTGCCGCTGAAATGCTGCAGGGAGTGACGTGGATCGCTAGGGAAGCACACCGGCGCGCTCGGCGAGTGGACGAAGCTGCGGCGTGGTGGCCCGATGCTCACGCTTCAACAGCTCGCGCAGTAGCTCGTGGACCAGGACGTTGAACCGCACGGCCTCTGATGCGATTTGCTCAGCGTCCAACAGCGTGTTGACCGCGGCGGCGTCCATGCGCCGCATGGCGTATCCACGGGCAAGGTCGATCAGGACGGCTGACCGCCGCCCGCGGATCCCGACGGGCAGTCGGGAGGTGTCCAGGCCCTCGCCGAGCCGGATGGTCTCGTCGAGGGTCTCCCACCTCAACGGCCAGGGAGACGGCGTGGATGCGCACGTTGGTTGGGCCAAAGGCGAACCAGAAGTCGTTCCGCTCGTCGCCGAGCCGCTCGGCTGCCCGCTCCGCCTCGTTGAGGAGCTGGTCAGCACCGCGCCGGTCGTTGTCGCGGGCAGCGCCGAACAGCGCCGTCAGATGGAGCGCACCCCAAAGAGCTAGGCGCTCTGGTTCGGCGTCTCGGCTGGGAGTAAGGGCGGCGGCAGCGTCAATGGTGAGGTTGGTTGCCTCGCGGACGCGGCCGGCGCGGAGGAAGGTATGGCCGAGGTGGTACGCGCTCGCCCCGACTAGCAGCGGCGCCTCGGCCCGCTCCGCGGCGGCCAGCGCCCGCTCGGCGGCGACCCATGCCAGCTCTGTCTCGCTCACCTTCATCAGCGACTTGGACGTGATGTGGTACGTCTCGGCCAGGACCCGGAAGGCGGCTTGGCGGTCGTCGCCACGTAGCTCCTGCGCGGCGACCTGCGCGTCAATGATGGCGCGAGGCAGCAGCTCGCCGGCGCTGGAGTATCGGCCAGCCTAATACAGCTCGTTGGCCATGACCACCGTACGACGCAAGCGGCCGAGGTCAGGCGGGTGTGGTGGATGTTCGGCCAGGTCGAGGGCGGCCGGGATAGCGCTGTAGCTCATAAGGGCACGCCGGAGCGCGTCCACGGCCTCGAAATGGGCGCCACCGTTCGGTGCGAGGGACAGCGGCCGGCCGGTCAGGTCGATGACTGGGACGCGAAGCACCCGGGACAGCTCGATGATGGTAGACAGGCGATCCACCGAACGGACACCGCGCTCGACCTGGGACAGCCAGCTCTCGGACCGTCCGATGAGCTGCGCGAGCTTGGGCTGAGACAGCCCACGGCGGCGTCGGTAGAGCTTGATGCGCTCGCCAATTGGTATGTCCTGCATTCCGTTCATGGGCTCTGCCTTCAGCGGCTGACCATGGCGTGTCAGCCTTCGTCCAGGATAGTCCGCTTTCGGACATGCCTCTCGACCGCCTCAAGGATGGTCTCCCAAGGCGCCATCCTGACCCCGCGAGGCTGCGGAGCCTGTTCCAGGACATGCACGCCCCAGGACGCCAGCTCACGAAGGCTGGCCGGGAAGGCCGGGTGTTCGGCGAGTACGGCCTTGACGTTGGGCGCAAGCACGATGGGCACGCCGGCGCGCAGGCACTCGCAGAGCACGCCGACGGCCATGTTGTCGGCAATCCCGGCCCGGAACTTGTTCACGGTGTTGAAGGTCGCCGGCGCCACCGCGATGGCGTCGGCATCGGGCAGCGATTTGGCTTCGTCGGCGGCGCGATACTCGCTGCGCACGTCGTAGCCGGTCAGCGTCGCCAGCCAGGCCGGGTCGATCCAGTGCATCGCCTCCGGAGTGGAGATGACGCAGACCTCCCAGCCGGCGGCCTGAGCAAGCTTCACCAGCTCGTGCGCCTCAGAGGCGGGGGGAGCTGCGCAGACGACCACGTAGAGGACGAGCGGCCGGCCCTGTCGGTTGTCTGACGAGGTAGCGCTACTGCTCATCGAGGATCCGTCCCATGTGCTCGGCGGCGGCCCGGTCGGCGGCGCTCACGCGGTGGGTGTAGATGCTGGACACGGTCAGGCTGCCGTGGCCCATACGCTCGCGCACCGTGGCGGCCTCGGCAACCGCGCCGAGCTGGGTGGCCGTGAAGTGCCGCAGGCCGTGCAGGGTGTACTCGTGGCCGAGGCTGGCTGCCAGACGGCTGAACCGGCGGGTCATGGCCTCAGGGCGGATCGGGCGGGCGCCATCGGAGACGCGGGTGAACAGGTAGGAGTCCTCGGCCAGCGACACGCCAACGGCGAGCGCGCTCTCGGCGCGGCGCGCCCGGTGGCTGCGCAGTAGCTCGACGGTGCGGGCATCCAGGGCGACCAGGCGCTCGCCGTGCTCGCTCTTGGGTGCCTTGCGCACGAACCCGCCGGCCAGGCCGCGCACGAAGAGGACGTTGCCCGAGACGCTGAGTTCGGCGCCGTCCAGGTCCAGGTCGCACCAGCGCAGCGCTACCACCTCGCCGCGGCGCAGCCCGGTGGCGGCGCCGAGCCGTACGAACAGCTCGAACTCGGGGTCGCGCTGGGCGGCCGCCGCCATGAGCACCCTGGCTTGCTGGGCTGTGGGGAGCCGGCGGGCGGCGTTCCGTGGCGCCGGCGGCCGTGCCAGCAGCGCGGCGTTGAAGGGCACGTAGCCCCAGCGGGCGGCCAGCCCGAGCGCGCCGGACAGGATGGCGTGCACGTCCCGGATCCGGCTCGCGCTGAGCGCCCCGCCGCCGGTCCGGGCGTTGCCGGCCTTGCGCAGGGCGGCATAGAAGCGGTCCAGGACGCGGGCGTCGATCTTGGCGACGGGCAAGTACCCGAGGGCCGGATTGATCTTGGTCTCGACCGTGAGCCGGTAGCCGTGCAGGGTGGCCGGTGAGATGGGCTTGCCGTTGCTCTCGCGCCAGGTGAGCCACTCGTCCAGGAGCTGAGCCAGGGCCACGGCCGACCGTTGGTGCCGGCCGGCGCCGACTTCCGCCATGAGCTGAGCCTCGACCTGCTCGGCCTGCTTCATGGCGGCCCGGCCGCTACCGGGGATCTGGCGGCTGACGTAGCGCTTGCGGCCGGTGAGCGGGTCGCGGCCGGCGTAGACCTGGACCTGAAGGCCGTCGCGGTCCTTGCGCTGGCGGATCATGCTCGCTGCCCTTCTGGCGCACTTCCTGGCCGAAAGAATGACCAGGGAATGACCAGAAGGCAAGGATCGGTCTCCAGCGAGCCTCAGATAGGGCCGCTGAACTGGGGTTATGTGGAGCCCGAGGTCGGATTCGAACCGACGACCTTCCGATTACGAGTCGGATGCGCTACCACTACGCCACTCGGGCTGGCGTGAAGGCGGAGTGTATCGAAGGGGTTGGGGCCGGGCCAGGGAGTATGGCTGGGAGAGGTCAACGGCGGATGGCGAGGCGGTTGATTGGGACCGACGGGCTGTGGAGGGCGGCCTGGGCGGAGAGGAAGGCGGCTTCCAGGGTGAGGAGGGGGGCGGCGCCGATGGCCAGGCGGCGGTCGGCTTCCTCGAGGGCTGCGGCGGCGCGGAGGGCGGTGGCGGCGTCCATCCCCTGTGCGAGCCGCGCGAACGTCCCCTCCTTGTCCGGGTGGACGAGCGGTGCCCCCGACCCATCTCGCGGCCCCGCTCCCCCGGTGAGCAGGGCGACGTCTCGGTAGGCACCGAGGAGGTCGGCGAGGGCGTCGCGGATGGCGTCGAACCGGGCGCGGCGCAGCTCGCGGCGATGGCGGGTCTCCAGGCGCTTGCGGAGGGCGCCGGAGCCGCGGCCGGTGCCGAAGGCCTCCTCGAGCTCGGTGAGCTCGCGGTCCTGACGGACCTTGGCGGCGGCGGCGACCTCGTCGGCGATCGCGACGACGGTGGCGGCAGCGGCCAGGGCGTCCGACGGCTGGCCGGTGGCCAGGCGCTCGGTCAGGTCGAGGACGGTGGCGCGGCGGGTGCGGGTGGCCTCGTCGGTGAGGAGGGCGCTGGCCTTGGCCAGGCGGCCGTGGCCGGCGGCGGCCGCCCAGGCGGTCTGGGCGGGGTCGAGGCCGAGGTCCAGGCCGAGGGCGGCGGTCAGCTCGGCCAGGGACAGGCTGACAAAGGGCAGGACCCGGGCCCGGGACGGGACGGTGCCGACCAGGGCCTCGGCGCTGCGGACGACCAGGATGAAGACCACACCGGGGGGCGGCTCCTCCAGGACCTTGAGAAGGGCGTTGGCGGCGGCCTCGGTCATCCGGTCCGCCTCGTCGAGGATGAACACGCCGACCGGGGCCTCGTGGTGGGTGCGGGAGGCCTCCTCGCGGACGGCCCGGACGTCCTCGACCAGGAGGTTGTCGCCCTCGGGGACGATCACGTGGACGTCGGGGTGGACGCCCCGGAGGATCCGCCGGCAGGTGTCGCAGGTGCCGTCGCCGCCGGCCGGGCAGTTCAGGGCGGCGGCGAACACCCGGGCCGTGTGGAGCTTCCCGATCCCCGGCGGGCCGGTGAACAGCCAGGCGTGGGTGACACGCTCGCCTGCCACCGCCTCCTTGAGCATGGCCACGGCCTCGTCGTGGCCGACGACCGAGTCCCAGATCGACGGGTCGCTCACGATCCCTCCAGCAGCGACAGGACGGCGGCCTGGACCCGGGCGGCGACCTCAGGGGCCGGGAGCCCTGCGTCGACGACGCAGAAGCGCACCGGGTCGGCCGCGGCCAGATCCCGGAACGCCGACCGGACCCGCCGGTGGAACTCCAGATCCTGGGCCTCGATCCGGTCCCGGTTCCCGGCCCGGCGGGCCAGGCCGGCGGCCGGGTCGAGGTCGAGCAGGACCACCAGGTCGGGCACGACCCCGCCGGTGGCGAACCGGTTGACCTCGGTCACCGGGCCCACACCCAGCCCGCGGGCACCGCCCTGGTAGGCCAGGGAGGAATCGAGGTAGCGGTCGCACAGCACGACCGCGCCCCGCACCAGGGCCGGGCGGATCACCTCCTCGACCAGCTCGGCCCGGGCGGCGGCGAACAGCAGTGCCTCGGCCCGCGGGTGCAGCTGGACGGCAGGGTCGAGCAGCAGGGCCCGGACCCGCTCCCCCGCTGGCGTGCCTCCCGGCTCACGGGTGACCACCACCTCCCGGGAACGACCGACCGGGGGACCACCCCGGCCCTCCAGGGCCCGGCGTAGCAGCTCGAGCTGGGTCGACTTGCCGGCGCCCTCGACCCCCTCGAAGGCGATCAGGCGGCCCGGGTCACCCATGCGAGCTACCCGGCGGTCAGACGCTGACCAGCTCGGACACCCGGACCTGGGTGCCGCACTTGGCACAGGTGGCGGTGTCCGGGTCCTTGTCGGGGGCGAGCAGGCTGCCGCAGTTCGGGCAGGGCTGGGGCAGCGGCGCCTGCCAGAGGGCGAAGTCGCAGTCCGGGTAGCGGTTGCAGCTGTAGAAGGTCTTCCCGCGCTTGGTCCGCTTGGAGACGACCTCACCCTGGCCGCACTTGGGGCAGGTGCCGTACGACTGCTCGCCCAGGTTCTTGATGCCCTTGCACCTGGGGTAGTCGGAGCAGCCCAGGAACGGCCCGAAGCGGCCGCTGCGCTTGACCATCGGCTTGCCGCACTTGGGGCAGGCCACGTCGGTGAGCTCGGGCTCGGCCTGCTCGGCGGCCTGCTCGGCCGACTGGTTGGCGTTGCGCCGGTACCTGCAGTCCGGGTAGCGGCTGCAGGACAGGAACCAGCCGTAGCGGCCCCACTTGCGGACCAGCTTGGCCCCGGTCTCCTCGCCGCAGGTCGGGCAGAGCTCGTCGGTCGCCTCC